>Ga0207420_1000169_pt1 | contig 119569 bp, 113 predicted proteins | sample ThiBio_inoc_biof_FD_183941 | JGI IMG/M metagenome (GOLD analysis project Ga0207420, IMG submission 183941) | Wastewater bioreactor microbial communities from Cape Town, South Africa - Thiocy_inoc_biof (SPAdes) | ecosystem: Engineered > Bioremediation > Thiocyanate > Unclassified | place: South...
TGGTGGATCCATACCCCGATTTTGCAAACTGACTCTGGCAGACAACCCGCATTGAACGCCACTCAAGAAACATAAGAGTTCGAAGAGGAAATTAATTATACTTTGACGAAAGACCTTGTTCTTCCGTTAGTATATTTATTAGGCTAAAGTAATGTAAACTAACTCTAAAAGGGTTTATTCATACCGGAAAAAAGGATTTATAGAGGAAATATACGAAAAAAGAGCTGCTAATGTGCTTACAAGATGTTAATTGAGTGAAAATGGAATTAGAAACTGTTTTGAATTTTACGAATTATAGTCGCACTTCTCTCTTTTTTATGCTGTTTTATGCCCTTTTTCGCGTCTTTGAACTTTCCTTTCTTTCGTATAGCCCGCTATACGATGCGAAACGAAAATCCAAATCCATCAAAAAATGACGAAGAAATTGTTGTACCTGTTTCGCTATTCAAAAAAGAAACTTTTTGAAAGCGAAGACATCTTTGTTATCCTCTTTCGTAAGAAATTTAAACAGTTTCTATAAAACAGTACATAAAAAAATTCAAAACAGTTTCTTATTTCACATAGATTTTCAGGTAGATTGGCAAGTGGTCGCTGTAACCCCCTGTGTAATGATTCCGGTACGTCCGGTTGGTATTCGAGTGTCCTTCTTTATCAAAATGCAACAGGTACTTCGGGTTAAAAACATCGGCGTATTCGGGTTTGCAGTCAAATTTACCGGAAAGGAGCATGTGTCCCGAAACAATAAACTGGTCAAACAGCAGCCAGCCGTCGTGGTAGGTTGACCCGATGCCTTTTTTATGCCTCGGGTATGTCAGGTTGTAGAGTTTGATGTTGAGTATGCTGTCGAAAGATTTTTGAGCTCCGAGTACTTCGTCAACACTGTTGTCGTCGGGCGTGTCGTTGAAGTCGCCCATTATAACTATGTTTTCATCTGGATTTTCACTAAGCACTTTGTAAACGGCATTGTGCAGTTCGCTTGCCACAAAGTAGCGTCTGCGCTCCGATCTGTCGGTACCTTCCCTCCGTGAGGGGAAATGTACGATGAAGATATGCAATACCTCATCAAACGTAGTCCTGCCTTTCACATGGAGGATATCACGGGTACGGTCTTCAATGCCCGGCAGACGAACGAGGATGGGGGTTGATTCGAGGACGATGAATGAATGTGTGTTGTAGATCATGGCTACATCGCTACCACGCTCGTCGGGGCTGTCGTAGTGGACAAAGCTGTAATGGTTCATTCCTTTTCTGTGTAAACCGTCGAGGATGCTCATCATCACGTTTTTATTTTCTATTTCGGCCAATCCGATAATATCGGGAATCTCCGGCTTTACAATGTCCTGAATTACAAATGTTAACTTATCTACTTTATCATTGAATTTTTTCTCATCCCACCTTAACCTCCCTTCAGGAGTGAATTCACTGTCCATTGTATTGGGATCGTCCAGGGTATCGTAAAAATTTTCGGTGTTGTAGAACATAAAAGAGAATAGAGTCGGCATACTGTTTATATTATTTAATTTAAGTTTTGCATATATCAAGAGTGATGTGATTGCGACTAAATCATCATCTAAAGGCTTCCGCTTTAGTTGCACACACTATTCAAGGATACATGCGAAAGCTGAGTACGTGATTAACATTTGTAAGTTTCCAAAAGTATATTACTGAAAAAGAAAGTGTTGGATTATATATTTGTTTGCTCTAAGGCCCTGTTTTCGGCCTCTCTCATTTTGCGGGAATCGTCATCGCTTTTATCGTCAATCCCACACAGGTGAAGGATCCCATGGATGATGACGCGATGCAGTTCTTCCATAAAGTTGGTGTTATACTTTTGTGAATTGGTGCCAACTGTCTCTAAACTGATAAAGATATCGCCCGATATTTTATTTCCTTCGGAATAGTCGAATGTAATGATATCGGTATAAAAATCGTGGGAGAGGTATTGGTTGTTTACTTCGAGAATTTTTTCATCGGTGCAAAACAGGTAATTGACCTCTCCGATTTTTTTGCCGTAACCATCGGCAACAAGCTTGATCCAATTTTTTATATCGCGTTTCCTGATTCCCGGAAAATCGATACCTTCACTCTGAAATGTAATGGCCATAATATTTAACTTTTATTCACTTGGAGAATTGCATATTTCCTATCCGAAAAAGAGGTAGGCAACGAAAACCGCAGCCAAAACGCCTGCCAAATCCGCCAAAAGCGCATAGGAAACGGTGTAGCGGCTGTTTTTAATGTTCACGGCTCCGTAATAAACGGCAACGATATAGAACGTAGTATCGGTTGCACCCTGAAGAACGGAAGAGAGCCTCCCGGCAAACGAATCGGCGCCGAAAGTTTTCATCGCATCAATCATCATTCCGCGGGCACCACTTCCACTGAGCGGTTTCATAATCGCCGTAGGCATCCCGTCCACCCAACGAGTGTCCGTTCCGGTAAGCGCCACTAAATTTCGTAAACCGTCCATCAGGAAATCCATTGCTCCCGATGCGCGGAAAACGCCAATCCCAACGAGAATGGCGATAAGGTATGGGATGATGGTAACGGCGGTTTTAAATCCGTCTTTGGCACCATCAATAAACGATTCAAAAATATTGACCTTCTTCCGCATCGCTATCACGATAAAGAGAACAATCACGGAGAGCAGAATAATGTTGGCCACAAGCCCGGAAACGATGTTTGCTTTTTCCTGGGGCATTGAGTTAAAAATGAAGATGGCTCCTGCTATTATCGCCAGCATCCCGAGGAAAAATCCCATAATAGCCTTGTTGAAGATATTTATCCGTTGTTTGAGGCAAACGGCAACAACACCCACAAGTGTGGCTACAAACGTAGCTATCATTATCGGAATAAACACATCGGCCGGATTAGCTGCACCCATCTGTGCACGATAAACCATCACGGTGACAGGAATCAGAGTCAGTCCCGACGCGTTCATCACCAGAAACATGATCATCGGATCGGATGCCTTTCCCTTGTCCGGATTTATTTCCTGCAACTCCTGCATCGCTTTCAACCCGAAAGGGGTTGCTGCATTGTCGAGCCCGAGCATATTTGCCGAAATATTCATAAGAATGGAACCCGATGCCGGATGCCCTTTAGGAATACCGGGGAAGAGTTTGGAAAACAACGGTGCCACGCCTCGCGAAAACAGATCGATCATTCCGCCACGCTCGCCAATTTTCATCACGCCCAACCAAAGCGAAAGAACTCCCGTCAAGCCCAGTGATATCTCGAATCCGGTTTTGGCAGAGTCATATGTGGAATTCATAATTTCTGTAAATACATTCACATCGCCGAAGAAAATAAGCCTGACCAGGGCCACAACAAAAGCGATGAGAAAAAAAGCAATCCAGATGTAATTCAGAGCCATAATGAAACCATTTCACAATTATTTTGTCAAAGGTAATACTTTCGGTAAAATAATTTTTATCTTTACTCTTTAGAAATGCTGCCGTTTATGCATTGGAAGGATTTTTTATATTATCAGAAAAGCGAAAAAGTAGCGGTAACTTTACTGCTTATACTGATCGTACTGACTCTAATTTTAAATCTGATCCTGTCGCAACACAACGGCCGGGATATAAATTTTGCACAGAACGATTCGTTGGTTAAGGTATTCGAAGAGTTTCAGAAAAACCTAAGAATGGATGAAGGCATAAGTCCTCAAGACAATAAAAACAATGAGGTGCCGCAAAACGATGTGAAGGCCGACGGCCCGGTATTGGATAATTATATTCCCTTTCCTAAAGCTGAAAAGCTTGCCGCCGGCGAAACAATCCTTTTGAATTCTACCGACACGGCCGAATGGAAAAAGATCCCGGGAATAGGCAGTTCTTTCGCTGCGCGAATTGTGAAATACCAAAACCTACTGGGAGGCTTTGTTTCGGTAGAGCAACTGAGGGAAGTTTATGGGATTGACAACGAGATGTTCACCCGGATTTCACCATACATCCAAGCCGACGGGAACTTCAGAAAACTTCAAATTAACAAACAGGGGTTTAGGGAGCTATTAAGGCATCCCTACCTCAATTATAAACAGGTACAGGCCATTATGAACCTGCGGAAAAAGAAAGGGGACATCTCATCAATAAATGAATTGTCTATGCTGGATGAATTTACTTCGGAAGATATTTTTCGGGTTGAACCCTATCTGGAGTTCTGATTTTAACAATAAATACACTATAAACAACTATTAATCAATCACCTTACTAAGAAACTGTTTCTATAATCTTTAGAAAAAATCAAAATGAAAAAACAAGGTTTATTTTACATTTACGTGGCATTCGTTTGGGGAATCTTTTTCTTCTCCTTTGCTTCCTGTAAGCAAAAAACATCCCCAATAGACCCCGAATTTGCCCGTTATATTGCGGCGTTTACTTACGGCAACATTTCGCCGGAATCGTACATCGAGATCGAACTTGCCCGGGAACTGCCCGCTGTGGAATTGAATGCCGAAACGAAAGAGAAGTTTTTCTCGTTTTCGCCTTCCATCAAAGGAAAAACGTACTGGACAAACTCAAGGACCATACGCTTTGTGCCTGATGCCGGACAGTTGAAGCCGGGAAAAGAATACAAAGCGAAATTCCACCTGGATAAAGCCCTGGAAACGGAATCGAAATTCAAAACGTTCAATTTCTATTTCCGGGTGAACGAACAAAATTTCTCCTTCGATCTGTTGCCTTATTCGCCGATGAGCATCAACAATCTGAAGTGGAATTCGGTGACCGGGACATTGCGATTGGCCAATAATGCATCGTTGGAAGAGATCGGTAAGATCTTTGAAGTCAAGGGTGCTAATCGTGAAGCAAAAGTAAGTGTAAAACCCGCTCCAGACGGAACTTACCAGGTCTCGATAGACAGTTTGAGGCGGACGGATAAACCCGAAAGCTATAAACTTGTGGTGAACGGAAACGCTATCGGGGCAAAGAAACACGAGGAATTTACTACGAACTTTCCGGCTTTGCCCGAAACCCAATTTCAGGTAATTGATGTGCGGGTGATGAACGAAAATAGCCCGTATATCCGAGTCACCTTCAGCAGCCCTTTGTCACAGGATCAGGATATCCAGGGGCTTGTTGTTCCTTCGGGAATCAATAATTTCACTTATCAGATCGATAAAAATGTACTGAAAATATATCCCGAGACCTATCCGCACGAAGAGGTTACTTTGCAACTCCACCAAGGCTTGCGCAATTTCGAAAACCTCGCATTAGAAAAAGATTATACCTATCAGCTTCGTGCTGAAAGTGAAAAACCACAGATAAAGATGGGGAAAAATGGAAATATCCTCCCCAACTCCAAAGAGTTGATACTTCCGTTTAACGCGGTAAATTTATGGGCGGTGGATGTAAAAGTGATAAAAATTTATCAAAACAACATCCTTTACTATCTTCAATCGGGCTCGATGAATACTAATTCTATTGGTGAAGTGCGTCGTTTTGGCCGGTTGATCAAGAAGAAACAGATCCGCCTGGATACCGATAAAACGCTGGACCTGACCCAATGGAATCATTTTAATATAGACCTGGCACCCATGATCAGCGAAGATCCCGGGGCAATCTATATGGTGCAGCTATCCTTTAAACAGGATTATTCTCTTTACAATTGTGGAGGCACAACGCCCCGTATTCCGGAAGGCTTATCGATGCGGAATTTTGGAGACGAGATCATCAGCGAAGAAGATGAAGCGCCGTGGGACGAAACATCGCCCTATTATTACGAGCCGTTCGATTGGGCGGAATACAACTGGGAAGAGCGCGATGATCCTTGCAAACCCTCGTATTATATGAACCGCGATCGCATCATCGAGACCATGGTTATGGCATCAAACGTGGGGATTATTGCCAAGAGCGGAAACGAAAATGAAATAACGGTTGCCGTTACCGATATTCTGTCCACCTCTCCTCTTTCCGGTGCCGATGTAACGGTTTACAATTACCAGATGCAGGTGATCGGTAAAGGAAAAACCGACGGGCAGGGCTTTGCCGAAATCGGGTACAAAAATGGGAAACCGTTTGTGGTTACCGCTGCCAACGGAAACGATATCGGTTATCTGGAAATGAAAGAAGAGTTGTCGCTTTCACTCAGTAATTTTGATGTGGGCGGGAAAGAGATACAAAAAGGATTGAAAGGTTATGTTTACGGCGAACGCGGGGTTTGGCGCCCCGGAGATACCATTTATCTCTCGTTTATCCTGGAGGACAAGGCGAAGAAATTGCCCGAAGGGCATCCTGTTACACTGGAAGTTTACACGCCTACGCGTCAGTTCTATCACCGGCAGGTTAAAACCAAAGGTGAGAATGGGTTTTATACCTTCCAGATCACTACGGAACCCTCGGCGCCTACCGGTGTATGGCAGTCTTATGTGAAAGTAGGTGGAACATCGTTCTACAAACCGCTACGGATAGAGACCGTAAAACCAAACCGGTTGAAAGTGCGTTTGGAGGCCGATTCCATTATTGATGCAAGCAGAGGTGTTTTTTCAGGAACGCTCACATCGCAATGGCTTCACGGTGCACCGGCCTCCAACCTGAAATCCGAAGTGGAGATCACGCTTTCACGGGCCGAAAATCCGTTTTCGGGATACAACAAGTATGTTTTCAACAATCCGCTTTTCAAGTTTGAAACAAACAGTTATAAGTTGTTCGAAGGGACACTTAATGCATCGGGCGTGGCAGGTATAAATTCCAAGATTCCGCTTGCCGAAGCCGCACCGGGAATGTTGCGTGGAAACATTGTTTCGCGCGTTTTCGAAACCGGCGGCGATATGAGCTTTTACGCGCAAACGGCTTATTATTCACCTTACAGCGTGTATGCCGGAGTGAAAATGCCGGAACCCGGAATGTCGGGTTTTCTGGAAACAGACAAGCCCATCGTTTTCGACGTGGTCACCGTAAATCCTTACGGGAAAAAAGTTCCGCGCAGTGACGTGGAATATAAAATTTATAAGCTCAACTGGTCGTGGTGGTGGAACAGCTCGGAAGAAGATTTAGGTTCTTATGTGAATAATACGGCCGTTTCGCCCGTTTCGCGGGGTGTGATTTCAACATCGGGAGGAGGCGGGAAGGTGAGTTTCCAGGTGGATTATCCCGATTGGGGGCGCTACCTGATTCTTGTGAAAGACACCGGGAGCGGGCACACCACGGGAGCCGTTTTTTATGTAGATTGGGCTTCGATGTACGGACGTTCCAATAAAACCGACCCGAACGGATTGACGATGTTGTCGTTTTCTACCGATAAGCAAACCTATGCCGTGGGCGAAACAGCAACGGTTGTTATTCCGAAAAGCTCATCGGGAAGAGCCTTGGTGAGCATCGAAAACGGTTCGGGCATCCTCCGGAAAGAGTGGGTAAAAACATCGGAAAATGACGATACGGAATATCGCTTCGAGATTACGGAAGAGATGAACCCCAATTTCTATATTTTCATCACATTGCTTCAACCGCACGCGCAAACCGGAAACGATTTACCCATCCGGTTGTACGGCGTGAGAAACATAAATGTGGAGGATAAAAACAGCAAACTGCAACCCGTGATACAAATGCCGGGTGAACTGAGCCCCGAAAAAGAGTTTTCGGTTTCGGTCTCGGAGAAGACCAAAAAGCCGATGACTTACACGCTTGCCATTGTGGATGAAGGTTTGTTGGACCTTACGTCGTTTAAAACGCCCAACGCGTGGAACGAGTTTTATGCCCGCGAGGCGCTCGGAGTGCGTACCTGGGATTTATTCGATCGCGTGTTGGGAGCGAATACGGGGATGATTGGCCCGTTGTTGAGCATTGGCGGCGACGAAGCGCTGAAAGCATCGAGCGATAAAGTAAACCGGTTCAGGCCGGTAGTGAAATTCCTCGGACCGTTTACCATAAAAGGCGGAGAGACCAAAACCCACAAAATAAAACTTCCGCCATACGTGGGCTCGGTCCGCGTGATGGTGGTTGCCGCCGGAAACGGAGCTTACGGAAGCGCCGAAAAAACGGTTGCGGTAAAAAATGCGCTGATGACCCTCAGTACACTCCCGCGCGTAATGGGACCGGATGAAGAGGTTTGGCTTCCAGTAAACGTTTTTGCGATGGACAAGAAAGTGAAAAATGTGCAGGTTTCCGTTCAAACAAACGGATTGCTGAAATTGCAGGGGGAGACGTCGAAATCGGTTTCGTTTGATGCCGTAGGCGACAAAATAGTTTACTTTAAGTTGAAAGCCGGGAATAGAATCGGAGCTGAGCAGGTAAGGATAACTGCATCGGGTGGGGGAGAATCGGCGTCGGAAACGATCAATATCGGTATCCGGAACCCCAATCCGCCCGTTGTCATCAGCCAATCGGTGCTTATCAGCCCCAATGAAGATGCACAACTTACACTCAATCCCGGAAACGTAAATCCAACCGATTGGGCTAAGCTGGAATTATCGCGGATTCCGGGTGTCAATCTGAATAAGAACCTGTCGTTCCTGGCGGAATATCCTCACGGATGCACCGAGCAAATCACTTCGCAAGGCTTTCCGTTGCTGTATTTAGGTAATTTTGTTTCGCTTTCGGATACCGAAAAAGAGCTAACAAATAAAAAAATAGCATCTGTAATTCAGATTCTTGCTTCCCGGCAACTTCCCGACGGAGGATTTATCTATTGGACGGGACAAAATTATGCGTCGGAATGGGTATCTACATACGCCGGACATTTCCTGGTGGAAGCCAGAAGCAGGGGCTACGATGTGCCGCAAAACGTGATCGACCGGTGGGTGAGGTTCCAGCAAAAGCTGGTCCGAAACTGGACGCGTACCACTGCCTATCGAGGTTATTACGGAATTTCGATGACCGAATTGCAGCAGGCTTATCGCTTGTACGCTTTGGCATTGAGCGAAAATACCGAGTTGGGTGCGATGAACCGGATGCGTGAAATCGCGGATTTGGACCTGCAGGCGAAATGGCGACTGGCGGCGGCTTATGCGTTGGCTGGAAAAACGGATGTGGCTAATTCGCTTGTTTTCAATGTCCCGGATGAGGTGGGCGATTATAGTTTCAATAACGATACGTACGGTTCACCGGCACGGGATAAGGCAATGATTATGCAGACTTACCTGCTGCTCGGGAATATCGAAAAAGCATTGCAGCTTGCCCGGGATGTATCGCAAGCGCTTTCATCCGATTATATCTCCACACAAACCGCGGCGTTTGGCTTGTCGGCAATGGCACAACTGGCGGAGAAGATGGGCTCGGGGAATATCAACGTGGATTGGACACTGAACGGGAAGAAAATGCCCGCTGTCTCCACGCCGCAGGCTTTCCATCAGGTGGATCTGAAAACGGTGCCCAATCAATCGGTACAGCTTTCCAACAAAGGTAAAGGCAAGGTTTATGCCCGGCTTACCGTTTTCACCCAACCTTTGGTGGATACGCTTCGCCCTGTGGCAGGCTCGCTGCGGTTGTCGGTCCACTACCTCGATGCCGCAGGCAAACCGGTGGATGTCAAATTGCTGAAGCAGGGAACGGAATTCACGGCGGTGGTTACCGTTCAGAATTCGATGGAACAATCGTTTACCGATTTAGCATTGGTGCAGATTTTCCCATCGGGCTGGGAGATTTTCAACGAGCGTTTGACGGGCACCCAATCAGCTGCCGAAACCTATAATTATCGCGATATCCGCGATGACCGGGTACTGACCTATTTTAATCTGGATGCCGGACAATCGGCCACGTTCCGTGTGAGGTTGCAAGCGGCTTATCGGGGCAGTTATTATCTGCCTGCCGTTTCGTGCCAGGCTATGTACCAACCGCGTGAACAGGCACGGACGAGTGGGATGTGGATTGAAGTGAAGGAATGATTATCGACAAATTTCTATCCCTGAAGCGGTGGGAAAAAACAATCCTGATCATCGGCCTTGTGCTGGTGATCGGGTACGTCTTTTCCCTTCCCAAACCCTTATTCGATACGCCATACAGTACATTAGTGACGGATAGGAATAACGAATTATTAGGCGCGCGCATTGCTTCGGACGGACAATGGCGGTTTCCGCCCACGGATAGTATTTCCGATAAGTACAAAACCTGTCTGATTGAGTTTGAAGACCGGTATTTCCGGTATCATCCGGGAGTAAATCCGGTGTCGCTGGCGCGGGCGATGATGCAGAACATAAAAGCGGGCAGGGTAGTAAGCGGCGGGAGTACCCTCACAATGCAAACCGTGCGGTTGATGCGACAAAACAGACGCACATACTTCGAAAAATTCATCGAAATTATTCTCGCTACGCGGCTGGAGTTATCCTGTTCCAAAAACAAAATCATCGCGTTGTACGCTTCCCACGCGCCAATGGGGGGAAACGTTGTGGGAATAGATGCTGCTGCGTGGCGGTATTTCGGACACGATGGCCAATCGCTGTCGTGGGCAGAGGCCGCTACACTTGCCGTTTTACCCAATTCGCCGTCGCTGATGCACTTCGCTAAAAACCGGGAAGGCTTGCTTGTCAAGCGAAACCGGTTGCTCCAAAAACTGCTCGATTCCGGCGCTGTCTCTCAAACCGACTATCTGTTGGCCATCGCCGAGCCGCTGCCCGAAAATCCGCATCCGTTGCCACAAATCGCCCCGCATTTGGTTGCCCGGCTTTACCTGTCTCAGCCGGGTACTCACGTGCAATCTACCATCGACAAGAGCTTGCAGCTTCAAGCCGATGATGTCCTGGAGCGGTGGAACGCCGAATTTTCGCAGAACAATATTCTGAATCTCGCGGCTTTGATGGTTGATTTAGAGAAGAACGAAGTGATCTCTTATATAGGGAACGTTAATTTTAATAACCAACAGGCCGGGAATCAGGTTGACGTGATTCAATCGCCGCGGAGCACGGGCAGTATTCTCAAACCGTTCCTTTATTGTGCCATGTTACAGGAAGGGGTGCTGTTGCCTACCGAACTGCTGCCTGATATTCCGATAAACATTGGCGGTTTTTCGCCTAAGAATTTCAGTTTGCAATACGACGGCGCCGTTCATGCCAATGAAGCATTGGCACGTTCCTTGAATGTTCCGTCGGTGGTTTCGCTGCGCCGGTACGGAGTGCCGAAATTTTACAATTTTTTGAAAGAAGCCGGACTGACCACGCTTAACCGTCCGGCCGACTACTACGGGCTTTCGCTTATTTTAGGCGGGGCGGAAGGGACGTTGTGGGATGTGGCAAACGCGTATGCGGATATGGTGCACGCCGTAAGGCCCTCTAATCCCCGAAAAGGGGAATTTTTGCTGGTGCGCGATGAACACGGCGGTAAAGGTGCACGGCCGTGCGCCTTTACGGATGCCGGTGCGGCGTGGCTGACATTGGAAGCGCTGACCACCGTGAATCGTCCCGAAGAGATTGATTGGCAATTTATCCCTTCCATGCGAAAAGTGGCCTGGAAGACAGGGACCAGTTTCGGATTTCGCGATGCGTGGGCGGTGGGCGTTACGCCTCGATACCTGGTGGCGGTGTGGACGGGAAACGCCAGTGGCGAAGGGCGTCCGGGATTAACCGGCGCGCGCACCTCGGCGCAGGTGATGTTCGACTTGTTTAATCTGCTGCCGGCCACGTCGTGGTTCGAAACGCCTTACAGCGATTTGACCGAAGTTGTTGTCTGCCGCGAAAGCGGATGCCTGATGGGATTGCATTGTCCGCCTTCGTCGGCAGATACCATTCTGGCTCCGGTAAAAGCGGTGCAGGGGAGCGTTTGCAATTATCACAAACTTGTCCATGTGTCGGAGGACGAGCGTTACCGGGTTTACGAACATTGTGCCGGCGGCAGGGGTATCCGTTCCGTCTCGTGGTTTGTATTGCCGCCGTCGTGGGAGTGGTATTACAAGCAGCAGTATCCGGCGTACCGGTCGTTGCCGCCTTTTTCGCCCGAATGTCGCGACGGCGCATCGGGAGAAGTGATGCAGTTTATTTATCCCTATCCCAACTCCATCATCAAAATAACCAAACAATTAGACGGCTCCCGGGGAAAAGCGGTTTTTGAACTTGCACACCGGAACCCTTCGACGCGGGTATTTTGGCATTTGGATAATGAATACATCGGCGAGACATCGGATGTTCATCAAATGGAACTTGCACCCGGACCGGGCGAACATTCGGTCACGGTGGTTGACGAAGAGGGAAATTCGCTTGCGGTAAAGTTTAAAGTGCAGTGAAAGGTTATCAATAGAGGCAAAGTTAAAAATATCTCTGTAAAATAGAAAGGACACCCGAATAATATCCCTTCCCGAATAGGTTTAAATGCACCAGCAGATAAGCCGAAGAAATATCGCCTCCGGAAATGGGGTGGTGAGAGACGATATCCTCTCCGATCTCCTGAGAAATATGAAACAGGACTTCTTGCATTATCGCTTATTGTTCCAACGCTTTAATGCTCTCTTTCAGTAATGCAATTTTACTTTTCGTATCCGCTTGTTTTTTGCGTTCGTTCTCCACAATTTCGGGTTTTGCGTTTTGCACAAACCGTTCGTTGCTCAGCTTCTTCATGACCGATTGTAAAAAGCCTTCGCAGTATTCCAATTCGGTTTTCATCTTTTTCAGTTCGGCTTCCACATCTATCTTATCGCCCATCGGGATAGCAAATTCGGTTGTGCCCACCAAAAAACCAACGGCTCCCTCAGATTTTTCCGTTATGTTTTCAATTGATGACAGGTTGGCCATTTTAGCAATGGCCGAATCGAACCGGTTGTCGTGATTTCCGATTACCTGCAACTCTAACTCATCTTTGCCGGGAATATTTTTCTGTAAACGGATAGTACGGATGCCGGCGATGATCTGCTTGGTGATTTCAAAATCGGCGATCAGTTCTTCGTCCACTGTGGTTGCCTTCGGCTGTCGGGCTATCATGATGCTTTCACCTGGTTTCCTTTCGCCCAGGGCCTGCCAGAGTTCCTCGGTAATAAAGGGCATAAACGGATGCAACAATCGCAGCAAACTGTCGAAAAACGACAGTGTGGCTTCGTAAGTGGCAGGGTCGACAGGTTGTTGGTATGCGGGTTTTATCAATTCGAGATACCACGATGAAAACTCGTCCCAGAACAGTTTATAGACCGTCATCAACGCTTCCGAGAGTCGATATTTGCTGAAAAGGTCTTCCAGTTCGATAATGGTTTTCGACAATACGTTACCGAACCAGCTGATGGCAATTTTTGCCGTTTCGGGTTGTCCTGTTCCGTTGTTCACTTCCCAGCCCTTTACCAGCCGGAATGCATTCCATATCTTGTTGTTGAAGTTTCTTCCCTGTTCGCAGAGCGATTCATCGAAAAGCAAATCGTTTCCCGCCGATGAAGCCAGCAGCATACCCATTCGTACGCCGTCGGCGCCGTGTTTTTCCATCAGCTCGATAGGGTCGGGTGAATTGCCGAGCTGTTTCGACATTTTTCTGCCTTGGATATCGCGAACGATTCCCGTGAAATATACGTTGCCGAAACAGGGAGCCTGGCGATACTCGTATCCTGCCATAATCATTCGGGCAACCCAAAAGAAGATGATATCGGGTCCCGTAACCAAATCGTTTGTGGGATAATAGTAGTCGATATCCGGATTGTCGGGGTTATTGATGCCGTCGAAAACCGAGATGGGCCACAACCACGACGAAAACCAGGTGTCGAGGCAATCTTCATCCTGACGCAAATCGTCTATAGAGATAGGGTAATCAACCGTTTGTAGCGCCTTTTCGTAAGCTTTCTCTTTGGTCTCGCCCACTATTACACCGCCTTTGGGAAGATAATAGGCCGGAATCCGGTGTCCCCACCACAGTTGCCGGCTGATACACCAATCCTTGATGTTTTCCATCCAGTGGCGATACGTGTTTTTGTATTTCGCGGGATGAAACTTAACAGTGTCGTTTTCAACTGCATCGAGAGCAGGTTTGGCAATATCTTCCATCTTAAGAAACCATTGCATGGAAAGTTTGGGTTCAATGACAACGTTGGTTCGTTCAGAAAAACCCACTTTATTGGTGTAGGGTTCTGTTTTTTCGATAAGCCCCGCATTTCCCAGGTCTATTTCTATTTTCTTACGGGCATCAAACCGGTCCATTCCGGCATACATCGCCCCGTTTTCGTTGAGGGTGCCGTTGTCGTTAAAGATGTCGATGGACGGCAGGTTGTATTTTTCACCCAGCACATAATCGTTAACATCGTGAGCGGGAGTTACTTTCAGGCATCCCGTCCCAAATTCCATATCTACGTATTCATCTTCGATAACGGGAATAACACGGTTGATGAGCGGGACAATAACTTTCTTGCCTTTCAGGTGTGCCGTTTTCGGATTATCCGGATGGATGCACATCGCTGTATCGCCCATAATGGTTTCAGGACGAGTGGTAGCTACAACAGCATAAGCCTCTTCCCCTTCAATCCTGTAACGCAGGTAATAGAGCTTCCCGTTCACTTCCTTGTGCACCACCTCTTCATCCGAGAGTGCGGTAAGTGCCTGCGGATCCCAGTTTACCATGCGGACACCGCGATAGATCAGGCCTTTGTTGTATAGATCCACAAAAACTTTGATTACGCTTTCGGAGCGGACCTCGTCCATAGTGAAGCATGTCCTGTCCCAATCGCACGATGCACCCAGTTTCTTCAACTGTTCCAGAATCATTCCGCCGTGCTTGTGTGTCCAATCCCAGGCATGTGAGAGGAACTCTTCGCGCGTAAGGTCGGATTTTTTTATTCCTTCGGAAGTAAGCTTGGCCACCACTTTTGCTTCGGTAGCAATGGATGCGTGGTCGGTTCCGGGAACCCAGCAGGCATTTTTCCCCTCCATTCGTGCGCGGCGCACCAGGATATCCTGAATGGTATTGTTGAGCATATGCCCCATGTGCAGGATTCCGGTGACGTTGGGGGGCGGGATTACAATCGTATAAGGTTCACGTTCGTCGGGTTCTGAATGAAACAATTTATTCTCCATCCAGTATTTATACCATTTGTCTTCCACCTCTGCAGGGTTGTACTTGCTTGAAATTTCCATTACTCTTCTGAATTAAAGTGCAAAAATACAAAAAAAGGACTTCGTGGTGAAATCCTTTCTCTTTTCTCATCTATACTAACTACCCATTCATTTGTAAATATCGAATAAATCGACTGTTTTACTAAGCACCCACACTGCCCGGGCTCGTAACACATCAGAATGCGAAAGTGGATCGGAATGTATTTCACGAGCTTGATTGTGCAGGAATTCACTGTGTAGTGTACAATTGATCTATTTGCTAAAATCCAATTCAATATATACCGGATAATGGTCCGACATTATATTCGTCTGCTCATCATGGAGAATAGTCCCGTTCACGACCTTGTCAGCGGCAGTTTTATTGGCCCAGATAAAATCGATTCTCCGGGAAGGAGTGCCAAACCTTGGAGTGGTGATGCTGGGTTTGAACGTTTTGTTTGTTAACCAGAACGTGTCGATAAAACCACTATGTTTTAACCGGTCCATGACAGTATAGTCAATTTCTCCATTGTTCAGGTTTCGGATATGGGTCTGCTCCCTTTCCCTTTTGCGCATACCTTCGACCATTGCGTCATCATATTGTCCGGCATCGCTCCGGTCCATGGAATTGAAATCCCCCATGATCAGAATGGGTTCATCCTCCGGTAAGGTCTTTGCGTGAGCCAGGATCAAGTTGACCTCCTCCAGCCGTTTCTTTAAAGAGTGAGGGGAGAAGTGAATCACGAAAAAGTGAATGTTGTCAATATTCGCGTAAATGTACGCATGCCACATATTATCTACCACCTTTTGCACGTTCACAACCGGGTATTTGGATGATATGGACACCGGATAACCATCGAGCCTGGATAGTATTGCATACGGGTGATTATACTCCCTCGCCAGATTCTCCAGGCTTTTCTGGGTGAACTTGTTCATCTCCTGAAACGCGACCACGTCAGGATCAATTTCTCTGATCCACTTAACGAATCTCTGTTGGTTTACACTATCCTGCTGCAATCCTTCGAGCACATTGTAGGAGATGATTTTCTTCACGTTGCCTTGTGAATAAGATGTGCCGGCAAACAAGATCAGCATGGAAAGAATGATGAATGTTTTTTGCATATTTTTAGTCTTCAGTTGTATATCCGGGATTTTGATCTCTTTTCTGATCCATCGCTTTGTTATAGTTAAACTCCGCATCGGGAATTTTCCACAAATAATGTTTCTCCTTAATTTCCGTATAATCGCCGTTAACATTTGAGTACGCTCCCACCAACTCTTGCGCTTTGCCTAATCGTACGGTGAAATTCCAATGTTTTGCCTCGTTCATGCGTTCATACGTCTCTTCCCTGATCAATAGATCGATGAATTTATCCATTGTATTGTAATCCGACAATTTGTAGTCGATTTCAGCATTAGCAATTTCCGGATTGAACCCGTAAGCACGACGACGCAGTTTATTTATTGCCTCCATCGACTGTTCGGTTGGGACATTATTATTCACTCTGGCAGAAGCTTCTGCAAATGTAATCAAAACATCCGGATACCTGATTAACGGGATAGAAACGTTTGCCCCATCTCCTTGGGCCAGTGGATCCCAGAATTTTGTAAACAGGCATGTATATTTCCCGTAGGCATCCGCGCCAAATACATAAAACCCGATATTTAAGCCGTACCGGAGGTCATTCCTGTCCCAATTCTCAATCACTTTATTTCTCAGGTCGGTATAGTGGGTATAGTATCCGTTACCATTTAACATGCGCAGTCCGGGTTCAATTTCGTATTTAGGATGTGCGGTAAAGGAGACATAATTCCAGGTCTTTCCGTCTGTCCTCGACGTTTTTATATAAAATACTTCTTCGCTGGAAGTGACCAGGTCATACCCGAAAACTTTGTCAAAATCCCTTGAAGAGGTCACAGGAACCAAGGAATATTCTTTGCTGTCAATTACTTCGGATGATAATCTCAATGCCTCCTTATAGTCCTCCGTGTATATATATACCTCCGATAATAGAGATTTGCAAGCATTCACGCCGGGGGTCCCTATAAGACGGGGTTTTGCCGGAACATTACCAATAGCGAACTTCAAATCTTCGATAATCAGATTATAGACTTCATTTACAGGGCTTTTAGCAAGGTCCCATGTCTCCATGTTCTCCTCCGTGCGTAAGGGAACACCTCCCCAATTCCGGACTAAATTGAAATAATTCAATGCCCTGAGGAATCTTAATTCGCCTATATACGCATTGATCTCTTCCGTTGTCATCGCATTCGCTTCTGGCAGCCGGTCGATGGCGATATTGCAATACAGGATAGACCGGTAAAGATTATCCCAATTGGTTGCAATTCGATTGACATGCGTGGCGTTTATCAACCCTTCGTATCGCGGGGTATAATTACTATAGACCCCCTTGGGGTACCCGTACTCGGTATTGATCTCCAATGTTGCAAACCAATTTGCGTCGTATGAGGACCGCATGTAATTCAGAGGTGCCATCACCGCGACGTTTGCCTCTTTCGGCGTATTATAAAAATTCAATGTTGCAACAGCATACGTGTAATTTGCCTCATCCAGCGATTCGTAGCAAGAAGTCAAGGATGCCGCGGTAAGTGCGATTAATATAGTAGATAATAATTTTTTCATACGATTATTCTATTTTTTCATTAAAGTGTATGGAGCTTGCTTTAATCATGATCACGTGTGATGATGATTGTGGCGCTCGCTTCATTTCCTGTAAGTTTTAAAAAGTCAGATTTACGCCGATTGAGAATGATTTACTGTTCGGGTACGTGAAATGATCGATCCCCGCATCAATATCTCCTCCCTTAGAATTTACCTCGGGATCCAGCCCGCTATATTTGGTGAATGTAAGAAAGTTTTGTAAACTGGCATAAACCCTGATTCCCTCGTATAGATATTTACCATTCATTTTAAGACGCGGAATATTATATCCCAACAGGATATTTCTTAACCTTAAATAAGATGCATCTTCAATATACCTATCCGAATAGCGTTGGGTTCCAACCATTTCAATCCTGGGATAACGCGCGTTGGAGTTATCCTGTCCCTCACGCCAACTGGTGTAATACACGTCTCTTTCTATGTTCATTCCCTGTGAATAGCTGTAGTTCCTCATTTCACTTAAATTAAACACGTCGTTGCCCTGGCTTCCCTGCAACAGGAAACTCAATTCCCACTGTTTATACCTGAACCCCATGTTGATTCCGTACGTGAAATCGGGATGGGGAGAACCGGCGATATAACGGTCTTCGGTATCGGTAAATTGCCCGTCTCCGTTGAAGTCGTGGTAGGTCAACGATCCGTTTTCGTTCAAACCGTTGTCTTTATACACATAGAACGATCCGATCGGATACCCTTCCCGAATGATGGTGATTGAGCCGGTACCGAAACTGGTGTATGTAGAGCCGTAGATATCAAGTCCGTCGGACAACTTCTCCACCCTGTTCTTGTTGTGAGCAATATTAACTTGGGTGGTAAACCCAAAATCACGGGTTTGAACAATATCTCCCTCGATCAAAAATTCAAATCCTTTATTGGACATGCTGCCGATATTCTGGATGGTGGTACTGTAACCGGACGAAAGAGGCAAAAATACTGTATTTAAGAGGTTGGTGGTCAACTTGGAATAATAATCAAAGGTAGCACGGATCCTGTTGTTCAGGAAACTTGCATCTAAACCGATATCCCATTGGGAAGTGGTTTCCCATTTCAGGTCTGCGGGGAATTCCCTGCCGGGTGCGTAGAACGTGTAATTCCCGTTGCCGGTTGCCGATTTCCCGGTCACCAGAAGATTCTGCGTAGAATAGGGGGATATCGCTGTGGAACCGGTACTACCGTATCCAAAACGGATCTTCATATCCGAAAGATTGTCAAAATCCTGCATGAATGCTTCATCGGAGATACGCCAGGCCAACGCGAAGGACGGAAAATATCCCCACCTATTATTTTTCGAATAGCGGCTGGAACCGTCTGCCCTGATACTCGCCGTGGCAATATACCTGCCCTTGTAGGAATAATTAAACCTCCCCAGGAAAGACTTCATCACCCATTGTGTATGGCTCGTGGAAGGAGTGTTGATCGTGCCGGCAGAACCCAGGTTGTTGGTCCATGTTATGTCTGATAAAAATGTATTGCCGGAAGCAGCCAGATATTTCCGGATATACTGCTGATAGGTATATGCCCCCATCAGGTTAAAATTATGATCTTTCTGTATGTCGAAATTATAATTGGCTATAAATTCATTGGTCACGTTTGAATACCTGTTATGATTCACCGATGCTGAATTGTTTTGATAGATGTATTTTGAAGTTGTATATCCGTCATACCTGCTATCGGAATTCTCCATCCCGAAAATACCTTTCAGGGAGAATCCTTTAAACGGTTTAAAATTAACCGTGGCGTTCAGGTTCGTCTGGTTTGTCTCCGTCTTATAAACTGATTCGTATGCCATGTTGATCGGGTTTCTCACCTCGTGCGATGACCAGGTAAACCATGATCTTAAGTCTTTATAATTGCCATTCTCATCGTAAGGGGTGAATAAGGGCGATGCAGAGTAAGCGGCTGCAATCATACTGCTGCCGCCATGACCTCCACTGTTCGACTGGTTAAATGCTTCGGTTACAGTATAACCCAATGGAAGAAACAGCACCTGTTAAATCCCTCTTTTTTACGGTACCATAACCAATCACCACTATCTCGTCCAGAAGTTCGGCATCCGACTCAAGGATAATTTCCAGCGATGTTCTGCCGCTTACCGCCACCTCCTGCGTTTGCATTCCCACGTAGCTGATCTGCAATATGCTGTCTCCCGGAATATTAGCGATTGAAAAATGCCCGTCGATATTTGTGACTGTACCATGAGTAGGGTTTTCCTTCACTACAATGGTCGCCCCGATTACAGGCTCTCCCCGTGTATCAAGGACCGTTCCGGTTATTGTCCTTGTCTGCTGTTGCAGCATTTCAGCTACGCTTTTCACTCGTGATCCGTCGCTGTTATTGTCGGCGCTATTTTCCAAAAGAGAAACCCTGGAATATACCTCCGACGGCAGCATACATACTATTACGGCCAACAAATAATACATTTTCATTTTGCATTTCATAAAGTTCATAAGCATAAATTTTTCAGAATTATTAGTTTATCAATTATTGAGTAAGGCATCCGCATGAATATATAGCGATCGCTTAGGTTGTGCCGGTGTAATTATTTTTTACCTTATCAAGCTTGGAGTACGGCATAGTTCCCGTAATTGGCATGAAATCTCCCGGTTAAGAAATGAAAAGTCTGTATTGAATTATGTTTTGTTGCGATCCCCCCTCTTGTATGTTTTTTGTGACTTCCGAGGTCAACAAACAGCCAAACTATATTTATATTGGCAAAATTACAGGCTCCGACTATGGATTCAAAGGAAATAAAGTTGCTTTATTTTTCAAATCGGTTGCTTTATTTTTTATATCTTTGAGATATAGATTCATTTTAAAAAAATTGATAAAATGATTGCGGAATCAATGAAAAAATCGAATGGAAGTTGTACTGGGCGCAACGTACAAAGGATACGGATGTTTTTAGGCATAAAGCAGGAAACTTTAGCTGCCGGTCTTGGTATTAGCGGATCGGAGGTATCGAAGATTGAAAAGCAAGATGAAATAGAAGAGGGGTTGTTACTCCAAATTGCAGAAGTGCTGGGGATATCTCCCGAAGTAATCAGGGATTTTGATGTTGAAAGGGCAATTTATAATATCAATAGTTATAAAGATGCAACAATTGCTGAAGGAGCAACAGCAACTGTTTATGCAGCATTACAACAAATTAATCCTATTGAAAAAATAGTTGAATTGTACGAGCGCTTGTTACAAAGCGAAAGAGAAAAAATTGAGTTATTGAAGAATAAATGATTCTTATTAACTTTGCCCTTAATACTCACACTAAAATTTAACAGGATGATTGCAGAAGCAACTGAGAAATTAAACGGAAGCCATACTGGGCACAACGTGCAAAAGATACGGATATTTTTAGGCATAGAACAGGAAGTTTTAGCCGCCGGTCTCGGTATTAGCGGGCAGGAAGTTTCAGAAATTGAAAAGCAGAATAGAATAGAAGAGGGTTTACTACTCCGAATTGCAGACGTGTTGGGAGTATCTTCCGAAATAATCCGAGACTTTGATGTTGAAAAGGCAATTTATAATATCAATAGTTATAAAGATGCAACGATTTCCGAAGGTGCAACCACAACTGTTTATGCAGCATTACAACAAATCAATCCTATTGAAAAAATAGTTGAGTTGTACGAGCGCTTGTTACAAAGCGAAAGGGAAAAAATTGAGTTATTGAAGAATAAATGATTCTTACTATCTTTGCTTTCGATATGTGCGATATAAATATAGTGAAATATGGAAAAAACAGATTACACAGATTCCGTTCATCTGGGAAGGAAAATTGAACGGGTACGCCGCCTCCGAGGGATGACTCAAACAGAATTGGGTGAGTTGTTAGGAGTGACGAGACAGGCTATCTCTAAAATGGAACAAACAGAAAAATTGAACGACGAACGATTGGAAGAAATCGCCTCGGCTTTAGGAGTAACCGTGGAGGGATTAAAGAAATACAATGAAGAAACGGTTCTGTATAATACGAATAACTTTTACGAAAATTGTGGTGTCAAAACAAGTGCTGTAAGTAATAGCCACACTTTTAATAATTTCCCTATAGAAAAGACCATCGAACTATTCGAGAAATTGCTGGATAGAGAAAGGGAAAAGTTTGAATCTTTAAAAAAAGCGAAAGAATAGAAGTTCTTGAAGTCCTCAATACGATACGTGAAAACTACATTTCCCAAAAAGTTGCTAATGAACTTCTCCATGCCAAAAACGAAGAGATTAATTGGTTGAAAGAAGAAATCAAGTACCTGAGACAAAAAATTGATCGGTTGTTGGAGGTTGTTGGGAGAAAGATTTGATTTTTAAAGTTCAACTGATGCCGTACAAAGACGCCTTTTCACGGAGACCCCTGTTTTTAACTTTCCCAGCGATAGAAAACCGACTTTCTTAAAATTGTATAACCTGGACGATCCTATAATTTCTGTTTCTTTAACATGGATAGGGAGACTTGTGCGCAATGTGGGTTGGGGTTACTTTAAATACTCTTGCCATATATAAAGGTTATTGTTTAAAAAACATGTAATGCAATTCGAGCGCATGCTTCAGCATCGGCAAGGGCATGGTGGTGATTATTCAATACAAAACCACAATACTCCGACACAGTATGCAACTGGTAATTGGGGAGTCCCTTCAGCACTTTTTTCGCACTTTGTAAAGTGCATAGGAAATCATAATCGGGATAATCCATTTGATATGTCCTGAAACAGGCTCTTAAACAACTTTCGTCAAAACCTTTGTTGTGGGCAATAAGTGGCAGGCCTTGTATAAGCGGCTCTATCTGCTGCCAAACGTGTGGAAAAATCGGAGCATTGACTGTGTCGGCAAGCGTAATTCCATGAACCCGCGTATTCCAGTAACGATAAAATTCCGGTTCGGGACGAATCAGGCTGTAAAAAGTATCTGTAATTTCCCTATCTCGCACCAGCACAACGCCTACGCTGCAAACGCTGGTGCGGTGTTCATTGGCGGTTTCAAAATCAATGGCGGCGAAGCTATTCATCGGGGAACAGTTAATTTTACAAATATAGCGACTTTTCTTCTAATTTCTTCTTGAATTTTACGAACACCAGTGCCTTTCTTGTCCCCTCAAAATAAATATTATTCTCATTTTTTTATCAAAAGCATTGCGTTATTCTTATTTTTTTGTATGTTTGCAACTATTAATCTCAAAAAATTATCATTCCCAAGCAAGAAAATATGGATTGGAATAAAGAAATAGTGTTTGCATCGTCTGATCCCAATTTGTCGCGGAAACTCTCGAAATTGGTTTCACAAGGGAAATTACGCAAGCTGGCATCGCGTATTTATACATCCAACATGAAGGATTCTCCGGAATACATTGTCCGTCGCAATTTTTTTGAGATTTTGGCGTGGCGTTATCCCAATTCCGTCATTTCGCACCGTAGCGCCATAGAACTTCGCCCCACCGAAAACGGACATTTTTACTTGACATCTTCTTTTAGTCGCCGTGTAACAGATTTACCCGGAGTAACGGTCAATATATATAAAGGGCATCCTCCCCACAGCAATGATGCACCATACAATGGATTGTACATTGCTTCCGAATACAGGTATATACTCGAAAATTTACAACCATCCCGAAGAAATATTGATGGAGAGGAAAAAACCTTGCCACAATCAGCTATTGAAGAGCGGTTGGAGCGAATGATACTACTCGGGGGAGAAAAACAACTGAACGAATTCCGGGACAAAACCCGTGAAGTCGCCAAAGATCTGGCAATGCAATCGGAATTTGAGAAATTAACCAATATTATCTCCGCTTTACTCAATACCCACAGTAGTGGTATTCTGGAAAGTGAGAAAGCAAAAGCACGTGCTACAGGAAGTCCTTTTGATAAGGATCGGGTAGAACTTTTTGAGTTATTGTTTGATAATTTAAAGGACCGTTTTTTCATAGAACGTCGGGACCGGAATACAGATGAAGAATCATTCCGTATGTTCTCTTTTTTTGAGAGTTATTTTTCCAACTATATTGAAGGAACGAAATTTGAAGTCGCGGTAGCTAAAAAGATTGTCGATACGGGCATTACCATTCCAAAAAGAATTGAGGACTCCCACGATATATTGGGGACTTTTGCAATACTCTCCAATCGTCATGAAATGGAAAAAACACCTCAAACTGTGGGTGAGTTATTTGCACTGCTTAAACACCGTCACAGTATAATGATGTCCGCGCGTCCCGATCGTAAGCCAGGAGTTTTCAAAGATGTAAACAACCAAGCGGGAAATACGGTTTTTGTCGATTACCAGCTAGTTGAGGGTACTTTACGGTATGGATTTCGTTACTTTCAATTATTGAAAGAACCATTGGCTAAAGCTGTATATATGATGTTCATGATTAGTGAAGTACATCCGTTCATAGACGGTAACGGACGTATTGCACGTATAATGATGAATGCTGAACTTGTCAAAGGGGAACAATCCCGAATTATTATTCCGACTGTTTTTCGAGAAGACTACCTATTAGCTTTACGAAAACTATCTCGCAAAAAAGAGCCGGACACTTATATTCGTGTAATGGAGAAATTACACCATTTTAGTGATAATCTTTACGGTCAGAATTTTGATGAACTGAACAGTTATCTTCAATCTACAAACGCTTATGAAGATCCGACTGAAGGTAAATTAAAATTGATAGATCGAACTATCTCTTCGAAGAGTCCGTTCCCTAATAATTATAATCTTTGAAAATAGTCGACGATGAAATGAGAAAAATATGGAATTTTGGAAAACCAATTGATTAAAAAAATAAGCCTCAACTTGCGCTGAGACTTTATGTGACCCCGGAGGGATTCGAATGATCAAAAATTTCTCTGATATACAGAAATTTAAATAACTATAATTAGGTATATCCACGACTAATACCACGAAATTATTTGCATAGTTTTGCTATGGTTCTCAATGTTGTGAGATAAGGTATAAATCAATTTTGAATACGAGGAAATTGTCGTTCCTCAGAAATAACCAAAAATTCCCGATCGATTCTTTTAAAAAAACAGAAAAAATGTCATATAAAAAAGACACATCTTTCTGTTAATCAGAAAATTGCAACAAAAATTTAACTAAAAATATTTTGTCAATTTTAAAATAATATCTACAATTGCACAAAACTACAAACAAAACACAATGAACGTTAATCATCATGAAATTCAAACCTTTCATTTTCTTCTCATTATGGAGTTGTAAGTGGATTATTGGTTGCACAAGAGCATATTCAAAAAGACCCGAACATGCTTCGCGCCAACGATACCATCGTAAAGCAATAAGAACAATAAATCTTTTTTCATACAATTCATAATAACACTAAACTCATGAAATCAAAATCTTTTACCGGAATTCTTCTGCTTTTTATTTTGACGACACTGCCGTTAAAGTCTCAAAATACAATGGATTTCATTGCCACTCCAAAACAAGGTGCCGGTTGGACAGGATGGCGTTTATTTATCAGTAATGGTAATTCTTTTACGTACGTGAAAAATGGGGCATTAATGGACGGTTTTAAGAAAATTATAGTGGGAGATTTTAACGGTGATGGTAAATCAGATATGTTAATAACCGGATGGCAAAATTACAATTGGTCAACACACCAAATTCATCTATCTACAGGAATAGGTTTTGAACGGTTTGAATTTCCCAGGTACTTCGATTCAAACCTCAAACAGGTATTTGTTTGCGATATGAACGGCGACGGACGCGACGATTTTTTTACCGTAGATAAAACAAGCCCTTCAAACGGAAGTCTTGTCAGAGTTATGTATTACCTAAACCAAAACGGCGGAACAACTTTTTCTTCTTCTCAAGGCGATACTGGCTACGGTTTGGATAAATGGAATTATCAGGTAGGTGATTTCAACGGCGACGGAAGAGGGGATTATCTGGTTACATCCAACTGGACAGGCTCCAACTGGAATGGATACCAACTGTATAATGCCTCCACGGATTTAAACAATATGCTGAATACCATTACAGACGGTCTGGGAAACATAACTACCGTTTCATACAAATCCATGACCGACAATGCCGTTCACATAAAAGGGAACACCAATAGCTACCCCGTTGGTTTCATTTTCCACTTCGTGGAAAATGGTGGATAAAATCACACAATCCAACGGCAAAGGCGGAGTATGGACAAAAACACACCAATACAAAAATGCGCTTTTACATAAAAGAGGGCGCGGCGTATTGGGTTTTGAGCAATTTATCGTTTCGGATGTGGACAACAACACCGTTACACTTATACAAACGAAGTGGAGACTGCAAAATATGTAACTGCTCTTAAAAATGTAGAAATAAAATGCAACAATAAACTTATTGCACGTTCGGAGTATTCCAACAGTTTAAAGAACTATCAGCCTCAGGTATTTACTTACGGAACCACACAAACTACGGAGAGAAAGTACTATTATATTAATTCAGCCGAGTATTCTACCATAATAACGCGCAACGTTTTTGATAATTATGGAAATGTGCTGAGAAACGTAACAAAATACAACGGCACAGATTCGGTTGTAAACGTAAATACCTTTGATAACCAGGAAGACAAATGGTTTTTGGGAAGACTAAAGACCGCACAGGTTACCATACAAAAAAACGGAGGATCCGTCACTAAATCGTCCGAATTTACCTATGATCCGAATAATGGTTTATTGACCAAAGAAACTATAGAGCCTAATGATCCGACACTAGGATTTTCTAAAATTTATGAACACGATGCTTACGGAAATATTTCCAAAAGCACGCAGCAAAACATAACCGGCACTATAAAACGCACGCAGCGTTCTCTGTACGACGAAAAAGGACGCACCGAAAAAGAAGGGATTACGGAGTATATATACGATACCCGCTGGAAAGGCGCCTTGTCCACCGTGAAGTTTAAAGCGGTCGAAGAGCAGGAATTTTATTACGATGCGTACGGCAGGGTATCGAGTGTTACGCAAAAGATTGACGGACGCAGTTTTGTTACCTCAACGCACAATCCTCCCAATCTTACTGGAAAGCAACAAAAACCAACGCTCGAGGCCAACTGGAAACCTTTGTGCTGGGCAACGGGTTAACCACCAACCGCACATACGATGCACAGAAAGGCTACCTGAAAACCATTGTTACGCCCGGCATACAGGATTGGACGTATGTTTTCAACAAAATAGGCACGCTCACCAGCCGCAAAGACAACAAGCGGAACCTGACCGAACGGTTTGAATACGCCAACCTCAACCGGTTGATTGAAACTTATCATAACGACGTATTGAAAGAAAAAGTTACGTACGATGCCGCGGGAAATCTTACTTTTAAAACAGGAGTGGGAAACTCGTTCGAATATGTTGCCGGCACCAATAAACTGAAAAAAATAAGCGGCGGAAGTTACACGCCTCCCAACTGGGATTTAATAGGATATACCTCTTTCGATAAAATAAGCCACGTGCTGCAGGGAACCGATGAACTTTTTCTCACCTACGGCAGCGGCCACAGCCGCGTAAAAAGTGTTGCCAAACGCAACAACGTGGCAACCATCACCTAGTATGTGGGAAACCTGTACGAAGAAGAACACCTGCCCACAGGCGAAATTAAAAAAAGAAATTATATCTTTGCAGGCGACGGAGCCATTGCCATAAACGAGCAATCCACCACAAGCGGCGAAACCTTGCGCTACCTGCACAAAGACCACTTAGGCTCCATTATGGCTTATAGCGATAAGACCAGGGCATTGGTGCAGGAGTTGAGCTACGACGCGTGGGGAAAACGACGCCGGTGCGACACGTGGGCTTACGCCCTCAACATTGCCGATTTCAACGCCTGGCACGCGCGCGGTTTCACGGCGCACGAACACCTCGATATTTTCGAGATGATCAACATGGACGGCCGCATGTACGACCCCGTGCTGGGACGTTTTCTCAGTCCCGACCCGTTTGTGTAGGCGCCCGATTTCACCCAGGGGCTTAACCGGTATATTTATTGTCTGAACAACCCGCTCTCGTTTACTGACCCCTCGGGCTACAGCTGGCTGAGCGACAACTGGAAGTCGCTGGCAAGCGCCATTGTGGGCATTGTTGTGGCAGCACTGCCCAGAGGACAGGGGCTGGGTGCAGCCATATTAGTAGGCGCGTTGGGCGGCGCTGCCGCCGGATTTACTGGTGCGGTGCTTAACGGGGCCAATCTGGTGCAAACAGTAAAAGCCACGCTCACCGGAGCCTTTTGGGGTGCTATAAGTGCGGGGTTTGCCAATTTGTCCGGTGAGGGAGTCTTGGCGGAACGGTTATTCAAGTATGTCTTCTCCAATATGTGGCTCGAGGGTGTTCGTGGCGGAAATATGAAGCACGGTTTATTGGCAGGCGCAGCAGCAGTACTGGGAGGCCACGCGATAGAAAAATATGGTGGTAATTGGAGTAAGGCGGTAAAGGTAGCGGCTAACGCAGTTGTAGGTGGCACAGTTGCAGAATTAGGCGGTGGGAAATTTGCCAATGGGGCTATACGAGTGCATTTGCTATGCTTTATAATCATTTGATGCACAAGGACTCGTCAGAGAAGGAAAAAGAAAAGCAAAATAATAATATTTATAAATTATCGGGAAAGACGAGATTAGGATTAGCATTAGCTGGAATTGCCCATCTTCCAGATGCCATTTCTATCACGGGGGGTGGAAAAATCGTTGCAGGTGTTGGAGGTATTGAAGGTGAAGGAGGATTACTAATGTTATTAAATGGTCCTGACCGTTTAGCAAAGAGACCTTTGGTTGACATAGGATTTAGAGCGGGGATTCCTGCCGCATCTTACGCAATTACTGTAACAGAGTATTATTATCTGGAAAAAACTATTCTGATTTCACTTTCCAATCTTTCAAAGGTTATAATTTTTCATCCAATATATCAGTTACATATGGTGCGAGTTTAGGAGGAGGTTTCACAATTATGAGAGATGTAAGAAATAACTATATTTTCGGTCTGAGTCATAGTTTAGGAGGAGGAGTTTCATCTTTAAATTTTTTGGGCGTTCCATTTGATGGATCGTTTGGTCCAGGTTATACAGAAATATATGATAAATAAATATGCTATGAAGAAAATGGGGATATATTGGATTTTGTTCATTTTGTTTGGTACAATTGCCGGATTAATAATTTTTTTATTAATCAACAATTTTGTTAATCAACAATACGATATTATAGAAAATGAGTCGGAAATTCATGGGGAAGTTTTAAGAGTATTCACCAATCACGGTGATTCTTACATCGAATTATTGACAGGCAGAAAAATTATAGTCCCTAATACTTCTAATCGTGATTATACACCTTCCAGTTTTTCATCAATTATATCTAAAGGAGACTCTATTGTTAAATATTTTGAAAGTGACACCATTTATATTATAAGAAGTAATGAGAGATATGGATTTCCTGTCAGATAAGAAACTATCAAATTCTCAAGGGAAGATTTACGTAGGCCGTACGAGTGGATTTGGAGACCCATTATCTATAATGTATAGACGATTTTCCTCTCATCATATGAGACCAATCGGATATGGGAATCCTCGCTTAGATGTGGCAGCACAAGGAATTGCTGGCCGTTATGCAATTAGAGGTCGAGAACAGCAACTTATCGATTTTTACGGAGGAGTTGGAAGCCCAAGGGTTGGCAATTCAATTAGAGGAGTAAGTCGTTCTAATCCCGCAGGAAGAGGATTTCATCTGCTTTCAAATCAATATTTTGGGCCATTAGCCCCCTATACGGGTTTTTAAATTTTAAATAACGAGATATGAAAAGGAAAATTGACCAAAAATACTTGGAAGAACTAACATTCTTGAAAGAATGGAACGAAACAATCATCAACTTTCTTATCCTAAAATCCAAAGATAATTCTTTAGACATATTTCATCAAATAATCACCGAAACTTTTAATAAGTCAGATTTAAGAGGGATGAGAATGATATATAAAGATTTGAATGAAGGAGCTAATGATTTACCGCTTATGGAACTTAATGAGTTAAATCAATTATTATCAAAAAAATTTGGTAGAAATTTGACAGAATATAACAACAAAAACTTAGCTAAAATAAAACGAATTGTCAAAAAGGGCAATATAAGTAATGAAGAAGAATATCGTTTAATTCTTAATAGAGTAGAAGAAATATATGCAGATGATACTCAAAAAGATGAAACTAAAATTTTAAATATGTTACTCACTAACTATATTAAAAAAATAGATAATAAGAATAAATGAGAACTTTAATATGAGTTTGAGTATAGAAGTGGTGAAATATTAAGTTGTCGGAACAGAAAGTCATAGCAGGATATGCTTCAATCACGCCTTCTCCAACATGTGGTTGGAAGGTGTCCGGGGCGGAAATATGAAACACGGTTACTCTCCGGTTTAGCATCGGCGGCAGGCGGAAGCCTGATAGAGAAATACAGATCAGGTATGAGCCGTGCAGTTAAAGTAGCCGTGAATGCAGTTATTGGCGGAATAGCAGAGCAATTAGGCGGTGGAAAATTTGCCAACGGAGCCATAACGGGTGCTTTTTCCATGCTGTTCAATGATTTGATGCATCAGGATCCGCCGGAAGAGGGAACGGAGAACTCCGGGAATGGGATGAGCGCGGTAGATTGGGTACAAGGAGGATTGGATGTGGCCGGACTTATACCCGGAATAGGAGAAATCGCAGATGGAATTAACGCTCTTATTTATGTCGTAAATGGTGATTATGTAAATGCGGGATTAGTGCTGCCGCAATGATTCCTGTTGCAGGATGGGCTGCTACGGGGGCGAAAGTTACAATAAGAACAGTAGAAGTTACTTCTAAGGCGCGAACTGCTGAAAGAGCTTTGGAAATGGGTACAAGAGTTTTGGGTAAAGGATATAAAGAAATTGCACCTGGAGTATTTAGATCTGCCGATGGATTAAAACAATTTAGAATGACAAATAGCGACATAATACCTACTCATAAGTTAAATGGGAACTTTACACCTCATGTGCATTTTGAATTTTATTCACCTAGCAATTTAAATGTACCATATAGAAATTATCAGGTACCTCTAAAAAAACCATAATATGAGAATAATAGCAAAAATCATCAATACTATAAATGAATATAAATATTTAGGTATTGAATACAATGAAAAAGAATTAAAAAATGGAGTTTTTTTATTATATCTATTGGAAAAAGACTTTGATACATGTCAACATGATGATTGGTTTTTGAATATAGAAATTGCTAAGAAAGTAGCATTAGACGTGTATGGAATAGAGAAAGATAATTGGGAAAGCGTTAATTCGGGATAATCCATTTGATATGTCCTGAAACAGGCTCTTAAACAACTTTCGTCAAAACCTTTGTTGTGGGCAATAAGTGGCAGGCCTTGTATAAGCGGCTCTATCTGCTGCCAAACGTGTGGAAAAATCGGAGCATTGACTGTGTCGGCAAGCGTAATTCCATGAACCCGCGTATTCCAGTAACGATAAAATTCCGGTTCGGGACGAATCAGGCTGTAAAAAGTATCTGTAATTTCCCTATCTCGCACCAGCACAACGCCTACGCTGCAAACGCTGGTGCGGTGTTCATTGGCGGTTTCAAAATCAATGGCGGCGAAGCTATTCATCGGGTAACAGTTAATTTTACAAATGTAGCGACTTTTATTCTAATTTCTTTTTGAATTTTAGATAAAGTAAATCATGGGTTCAACTTTTGACCCTTTGTCTTTTAATAGCCAATGTTCAATTCCAGCTTTTGTGAGAGGTGTACTAAAAGAGAATCATATTCATTATAATCCTGAAATAAATTCATAGAATTTTTTAAGTCTATTTCGCATTTCGCGAAATGCGAAATAAAATTTATAAATAACACATAGACAGTATCTTATATCTAAATTATAACAGAGGAAATATCTTTAATGATTCCATGTATATAATGGATTCTCTCTTCTTGGCTATTAATAGGAAGCATACAGTCAATGGATTCAGCAATATTAGCATTGTTGGTTAGTAAAGTGCATTGCTCCTTAAGATATCGCTTGAGTTCAATGTTCGTGCAACTTTCGACGATATCGGTTACGCTACCATTGTTATCAAGAACATAAATTATATCTTCAAAATCATGACTTGTCCTTAAATCATCCCCACCTCTGTCTTGGTGGGCCTCAAATTTAGTGGCAAGGTAATATTCAGGAGAAAGGATATAGATATTCGTGCCATCGGGCAACCCTACCTCAATCTTATTTTTTATTCCATCTGGATACCAGCGGTTTGAAAACCCCATCACATCAGAATGAGTAGGCATTACATCAACTTTTATATTATTATAAGTCCAACGGCAGATGGGAGCTCCTTCTGAAGTGTCATGCTTAAACTTTAATTTGCGCAATTCTTCTTCTAAAGTTTCTAATTTCATATAAGAGCTTATTTCAATTATACAATCTACGTCTTGGGTTGCCCTTATGTCCGATAACTCCGGTTCTTCCGCATATAGTTCTGTAACACATCCTCCAACAAAAACAACTTCATCCCTTAAATGCCCCAATCCTTTTGCAACGAGTTGTAGCATTTTAATATTACTACTATTTGACATAATCTTTGATTCTTTTATCGAGTTCTTTAATTGCGATCTCTATTTCTCTCGCTTTTCCAACCCTTAACGTATCAACGATAACAAGATACTCGTATAGTTGGGTATCGTTGTCAATAAACTTAGGAATATTTTCATATAGAGGAGCAACGGAAAAACCTCTTTTGGTCCCTTTATAATAAGGCCATACATAATTATCATTGCCGCTTGTTATATGTTCTTTTATTGGTGACGCTGAATGAGCAGTTAAGATTCCCCTTACAGAAGTACCAACTTGGGGTGGAAAAACATATTTTAATCCGTAGATAAGAAAATCTCGCAAAGCGAGGGTATTTACCTTTCTTTTAGATTGGTTGACAAGCCCGGCAACCCGATTCCTTTCAAGGGCAGAAGATACTTCGCTCAGACTTATTTGCAATGCTTTTGACATTTCCATCAAAGTCCATCGCTTCTCTCTATACGTTAATATTTTTAATAAGACCACAATATCTTGGGGTCGCATTCCGTTATGTTTTTGCATAATCGTATTTTTGCATTTCGCGAAATGCAAAAATACACATTTTATTAATTAATAACCAAATAATTAATCATGTTTATTTATAAATAAAACAAAAATTATCTATTTTCGTCTTACCAATAAGGCGATAGAAAATAATGATACTAAAAAGAACTCATCCATAACTCTTTAAATCATCCGATTTGTTATACATATTTATATATGCAGATAAAAATCTTTGTAACTGTATATATTCTTTGGGGGTAAATCCTGTCGGCCGGTATCTTTTTGGTCAAAAAAAAGCACCTTAAAGTGCTTATTTTTAAAGTGTTTTATTTATAAAACTGTGGGTTCCGCTTTCACTACTAAACCGTGTGACCCCGGAGGGATTCGAACCAACTTTTGGAAGATTTGCGGAGGCTTAATCAACTAAGAAACAGTCCATACCAGTATGATTTAGAGGATGAACTAACCAAGCAAAAGCAATCTCAAATCAAGGTAAAAGTAGAAAAATTAAAAATTAATCCTCGAATTTGATGTGTTTAGTCAAATAATCATACAAAATATCATTAAAGGACTGAATTATCTCGTCGAAATACATTGATATACCCAATATTGCATATGGATCACTTTGGCTCATTACTTCTATTTGCTTTCCAAAATCTGGATCTCTATGGCCAATTATATTCATTCTGATTTCTTTCAAATAGTCAAAGTTCTTATTTTTAAATTGAAGGATTTTATTTTTGAAAATTTCTGTTCGATCTATTAATTCAATATAGAATCGATTGTCATCGCTATTTGCGATATGCTCGTTGAGTATTTTACGAACTTTACCTCTAATTGCATCAAAATCATTCAGTGATTCATAAATCAATAACACAGATTGCCGGGAAAGGTATATTTTAGGTAAAATCCGTTTTTCATAAAACATATAATACACTATTGAGAGTAAGTCTACTTGTATCATATTGATATTTCCAAAGATATCGGACATAGATTTAACATTTTCATCTTGTATAGATACCTCGTTTTTGATATGTATAGATCTTTTGATGTTCAACTCGAACATGTCGATCTTATTTTCATAACCAGATGTGAACAAATCATGATTATTATCCATCATATCGTCAATATCGGATCTCCGATTAAGTCTAAAGAGAGTATCAAGATTTTCCATATTTGTTATAGTTTCTGTCGTAAATAGTTTTTTCGGTACCAGTTCTCCCCGCCATATTCACCGTACGGTTATGAGCAAACAGGTACTCCAGCCAAAGGTGGAATACTTGTTTTTCTTTCCATGGGCCAGCTTCTCATAGTCAACGTCCGATAAGATCTGCATAAAACGATCTCCCATTTCCTCATTGTCGAAATAGTCATACCAATCAGTGTTCTCGCATCGATTGAAAAGTGTTTCAAATACCGATTCGTAAAACCAAAACATATACTCGGCATTTTGTTTTTCCTTGTTAAAAGGGTTTTTATATCCACCTTTGTAGTATCTATACATACTGTAGTCTGTCTATGTCACCTGGTCAAATATCTTATTTGCGGGGACGATATTCTGTATATCGAGCATCCCACTTACCGTTTCTAATTCCGTTCTTTTGAAATACACTTTGCTGCGCTCCTTGTTGCCGGTTGGATAACCGACTATCCAGCGTTTGTGGCGCCATTCATTTATTAAGCGTTTTCCATATATCTTTTTCGCCTGTGATTCCGTTACAACCTCATAGGTTAGTCCGAGAGCATTTAGCGTATTGTGTACCCCGATCTCGATAGCTTTAGAAATGATCTGCTCGATTACTTTGTCTTCCATAACTGTTAATGTTTGAATTTAAAAAGCGAGTTGTTTTTTTATTGATTAACACCCGACCAACACCTTGGCCAAGTTGTTATAAAATTACACTAATTGACGCAGATCATTCTATCTTTTCTTTGATTTCTAATTTGATCCCACATTTAGGATGATAAAAGGTGTTATTATCACGGTTCTCGAATAATTCCTAGACCGAAATATCCAACGCATGGGCAATCTTTGTCAGAAGGTCGAGCATAGGATTTCCATTGATCGTTCTTGATAGGCTTTCTCTTTTAATTTCCATCTTATCGGCAAAATCACCGATAAAAATACCTTTTACTCTTAAATTCATATTATGATATTATTAGTTTCTCTCAAAATAAATGCAAAAGTCAGCAAGATACTTGATTCCTGAATGGCACTCGGTCTGCGGGGAAAAACGATGACCTTTTGGCACAAAACTTGAACCATAAGAATTTCTTCTACATAATTATTTCTTCAAAATAAATTTTTATACATATCCACCAAAGGTATCTTCCATATTTTTCAACTTCAAAAGGAGTGAATAAGCCATGTAATAGATTATTCCTGAAATTTACATCAGTTTCGCCTTGCAAAAAAGAGTTGATTTCAAAATAAACTTCCTCTTTGAAAACGTCCTTAAGTTTTGGCAGGATCGACCCGAGAGTAGGTGATAGCTGACGTTTTTTCTCTAATGTCGTAATATTACCATTCTTAATTTCTGCTATATTATGTAATGCGTGTTCTAATTGAGGCATCAATACATATGATGCGGTGATAAAGTCCCCACTTAAACCTGCATTTATCCCTTTAGTCCAAAATATTAAATTATCCTCTTCGATATATATAGGTTTTTTTTCGGAGAGAAAGTAGTAAACGAAATCTTCGCTCGACTTTATTTTAGCACATTGATGAAGATGAATATATCTGGAAATAATATACAATCTTTTTTGGCGAAAATAAACATGCGCTTCTATACGTAAACCTTCTTGAGGACTGGCATGACCGACTTTGTTCCCGTTTGCATCTAATTGAGTATGGCTAAACATGGACTGTGTTATGCTTGCTCTTTTTGTTGCAGATTCGTAACCATTCACTTCCTTCATATTTACAAAAGGAATTGAAAGCATTAAGTTTATAGTCTGGATAAAATTACTGATATTTGTTGAAGAAATGTTCTCGTCCACGCTTTTTATAAAATCTTCTGGAACTTCTATTTTGCTTTTAAAGCCACAGCAAGAAAGCATTTCCATGAATACTGATTTCTCCTGCAATAATTTCTTTTTTATTCTCTCAAAAATTTCAGGCTCTTGCTTTTTAATTTGAAAGATCTCATTATATGCATCTTGGTAATCTTCTACTAAATTTGGATAGTAAGTATTTTCCTTTTTATTATTTACTGTTGTATCTGCTTCCTTTTCGAAGCTTAATGCCATTTCTTTGTGGAATTCATATTCAGTGATTGTGTTGAGTAACCGCTGCGACTGTAAATACTCTCTTTCCTCACCATACCTATTATTGTCTTTCGATTGATTTTTTTCGGATTCGATATAATCAGACAAATCTTTTAGTTTTTCTACAGGGAATGATCTTTTTAATGATTTGACAACTTTCTGTATCCAAAACGGATGATCAAAACTTTCATAAATTGCAGACATGACTTCTTCCAGAAAAGCATCAGTATTAATGGACTTGAAATCTCGAATTGTGATTGAACGGATTAAAAATTCAATATCTTCATGCTTTTGGAATGCAACCAGATAACTCTCTGATGCTATGATCTTACTATTACGCTTATCTTTCTCGAAACGACTGAGTACATCATTACATCGTGCTTTAACCTCCATATTTGCAGATTTATCCCAATGATTGTTTAATATTGTTTCGTGATCCTCATTGGATAGGTTAATCATTTTAATACTTTCTGGTTTGTCCAGATCGGTTAAGGAGGCATAACAAATTCTATGCAAAAGTTTAGCTGTATCTCTCTCAAAAGAATCATTAAAAGTGCGGGCATACAAATAGCACAACAACTCATTATCTGCCAGATCCTCGGGTATTATCATACCTTCTTCTATCCCATCTTCATGTGCGTTCATACTCAATACTTTTTGGGCAAATAATTAATTGTTATTGTAAATCTAATACATTTATATAATAGGGAAGAATAGATAGTCTTTCATTCTCAAAATAACCAAATAGAGGCTACATTGAAGCAATTATATGAAATCTATGTAGATTTTAACAAAGATACGAATAGAAATAGAAACTATTTACCATATTCTTTAAATTAATCTTATGCAGGATTTATATAGATGCTGATCACGGTTATTACCTTACACTTCTCAAATGAAACTTATCACTTTAGATATTATATTTCAATAAAATAATCTGATTTCGTAAATATTGCATTCGAGTATTAGGAGGGGAAACCTCTTGGTCCGTCACTCGAACAGGGATTTCACCAGCATTTCGCTCGAAAACTATTTTAATGTGACAAAAGATGCTTCGATTATCAGTTAATTAAAAACATAAACACTAAGTTTGGGGAGTATCCCGTGAATAAGCGTATTGTGAACGATGTAAAGGTAACAGATCACTACGGTCTGTTGATTACCGAAAAGATCCCGTCCGGATTGTCCACAAATGAAAACGTCATATATGACACGATTGCGCACCGCTTATTGGAAGCCCTTTCGCCTGTCTGTTCAAAAGAGATAACCGACATCGAATTACAGGCTTCTCATTATGATTTCACATTGAAAGGGTGTAAAATTATCGAAGCAGGATGGCGTGGTATCAGAAAAAATTTTACGGAAGAAGACAGTGAACCTATACAGGAATTGCCGGAATTAGGGGTTGGAGATGAACTGAAAATCAAAGAGGCGTCCGTGCTGGAAAAGAAAACCAAGCCGCCTGGTCTTTACACCGAAGCAAGTCTATTGTCCGCAATGGAAAACATCGGAAAGGAAGTTGATAACGAGGACGGACGGAAAGCCCTGAAAGACATCGGCATTGGTACGCCTGCCACAAGAGCATCCATTATAGAAACGCTTTTCAAAAGGGATTACATTCGGCGTGAAAAGAAATCACTTGTCCCTACCGATAAGGGATTGCAGGTTTATGGGGCTGTAAAGGACAAACGGATTCCCGATGTTGACATGACTGCCGAATGGGAAATGGTATTGCAGAAAATCGAAAACAACGAAGCGGATGCCATGGTTTTTCTCAAAGATATGGAAGCCTATGCCACATCCGTTACACGAGAACTTCTGGATATGAATATCGTCAAAGAAAATCAACCCGGATTGACCTGTCCCAAATGTAAAAACCATCAGCTTTTGATTTGGAATAAGATTGTAAAATGCCCCGACGAGGCTTGTGGTTGGATTCAATTCCGCAATGTATGTGGAGTGCAGTTAAGCCTTTCTGATATAGAAAATCTTGTGAGAAACGGAAATACCAACCTTATTAAAGGTATGAAAAGCAAATCGGGTAAAAAATTCAATACCTTTATTATCATGGATAATAAAGGAGAGACAACCTTTGAATTTGAAAACAGGAAATCAAAAAGAAAATGAACAGTGTTATCATAATGGTATATAGCAGGTAAACCCGAACATTATTTTCCCTCCTATTAAACGGGGTCAAACAATGAGGCACAAAAACGAAAGGGTGGGTGGGGTAAGGGTTTTTAATTTCTTTACTTTCAGATTGATGATACAATCTCAGATATTTTACTTTTCGTCCTGTTCGCTCATTTTTCTTATAAGCCCCTCCCGAAGCGTATCAAGGAACTTAGTTGGGTTTATTTTTCGGTTTCTCAACTCCAAATAGGTTTGGTAAAAGTTGCCCAGATTGACGTTAAACGCATTTTCAAAATAGCGGTTGCTCTTATCTATCAGAATAATAACGAGTTAAAGCATAAAAATAATGGGACAAATCTATCTTTTTTAGACTTGTCCCAATCAGTGACCCCGGAGGGATTCGAACCCTCGACCCAATGATTAAGAGTCATTTGCTCTACCAGCTGAGCTACGGAGTCTAAAAAAATCGCACAAAGGTAAGGATTATTTTTTTATAAAAACAAAATAAGGAGTAAAGTTAATGGGCTTTACTCCTTATTTAGATCGTTAGACTAAATTATTAGAGGTTAGACAATGCCGCACCTGCTTTGAATTTAGCTGCTTTTTTAGCCGGGATGTTGATTGCTTTTTTCGTGCGGGGATTAATACCTTTTCTTGCACTTCTTTGTGTTAACGAGAAAGTTCCAAAGCCTACCAATACGACTTTACCACCTTTTTTCACTTCACCCGAGATGGCATCGAGGGTTGCGTCTAATGCTTTTTTCGCATCAACTTTGCTGAGACCTGATTTTTCAGCAATAGCACTAACTAGTTCTGACTTATTCATAAGAAAACGTAAATAAAAAATTAAACAAACATTAATGTTAAGGTTTTCACCTATTTTAGCGCCAAATATAATTGATTATTTAAAAACAATCAAGAAAAAAGGTAAAAAGTATTTGATTTTATTTAAAAAAAAAGGAATTATACCCAAAATCTCGGTATAATACGAAAATATACGTATTTTTGCCTTTCATTTCCGTAAAACAACTATGAACAATTTCAGATCGGGATTTGGTGGAACCTTACTGCCGGTAACACTAAATATAATAATAATAAACGTTATATTGTGGTTAGCCCAAGTGGTCTTTTTGAGACAGGGGATCGACCTGTCCGAATTATTTGGCCTGCACTATGTAGAGTCGAAAGGTTTTCGAATCTATCAGCTGGTAACTTATATGTTCCTTCACGATAGCGGTTCGTTTATGCACGTTTTTTCCAACATGTTTGCCGTTTTTATGTTTGGGCGGACGCTGGAACACGTGTGGGGGTCGAAGCGATTTCTCAGTTTTTACCTGGTAACGGGTATCGGGGCAGGATTAGTGCAAATGGTTGTCGCCTTCTTACGTATTCAGTCGTTGAAGAGCGGCATGTCCGTTGAAGCCATAGGGGATGTTTACTCACAGGGATACCAGCTTTTGCAACAGAATATGAATTACATAAACAGTGCACAGGCCGGTTTGAATATTGCACTGAATTCGGTTACGATTGGAGCTTCGGGTGCAGTTTTTGGTATATTGTTGGCTTTTGGGATGCTGTTTCCCAATGCGGAACTTTTTATCATTCCGTTTCCGTTTCCCATTAAAGCAAAGTGGTTTGTTATCGGATATGGAGTGTTTGAGCTCTTTTTCGGCATCAGTAACTTCTCGGGGGATAATGTGGCCCATTTTGCGCACCTTGGAGGTATGTTGTTCGGTATCTTTATGATATTGTATTGGAGGAAAAAAGACAGAGTGCATGGCAACTATTATTGATCAGTTAAAATACAGATACAAGAACGGAGATGTTCTGGTGAAGCTTCTCTTCATCAACATTGCTGTTTTTCTCATACTCAAGGTGATCGGTATCATTTTTCTCCTGTTCAACATCAAGGCTGTTGATCTGATCACTTTTTTGGGTGTCCCTTCCGAATTATCTCAACTGTTGAATCGCTTCTGGACCCTGTTTAGTTACATGTTTGTCCATGAACAATTCTGGCACCTGCTTTTCAATATGCTCTGGCTTTATTGGTTCGGCCGCATCTTCCTGCAATACTTCAGCGGAAGGACGCTGGGAAGTTTGTATATTTTAGGAGGTTTTGCCGGTGCATTTCTATATGTGTTTGCGTTCAATACCATTCCCTATTTTGTAGGGATGGGGCACAGCTGGATGATTGGAGCGTCGGCCGCAGTAATGGCTATTGTGATGGGGGCATCATTTTACCGTCCCAATGTTAAATTAAATTTATTGTTACTGGGGCAGGTAAAGATTGTTTATATTGCTATTGGAGTTTTTCTGATCGATTTCCTCTCCTTAGGCAGCGGGATAAACGAAGGGGGACACGTTGCCCACATTGGTGGAACCATTGCCGGCTATATCTTTGCATGGCAGTACCGGAATGGACATGATATAACCGGATGGGTTAGCAAGATACTGGACGGGTTGGCAAACTTGGCAAAGCCAAGAAGGAAAAAACCTAAAATGAATGTCGAGTATCGCCGCAGGGAAACAGATATGGAATATAATGAACGCAAGTACAGCGAGCAGGCCGAAATTGATACTATCTTAGATAAATTGAAAAAGTCGGGGTATAGTAATTTATCGCCGGAAGAGAAAAAGAAGTTGTTCGATGCCAGCAAAAAATAAAATAGTCCTGTTTCGGGGAGTAGTAAGAAACATAATATTCGCTACGAATATTATGGCCATATTATTGCTTTTCTGTTCATTTTTGTCCTGGCGTGTCTCACCCCTTAAAACCAATCTGTTTTCGTATATTGGAATTGCATTCGGATTTATTTTTTTTCTGAATGTATTGTATCTTTTTTTATGGATCTTGTTCAAGAAATGGAAATTGGCGTTCGTCTCGCTTCTCTCTTTACTACTGTGTTATAAACCGATAACGACTTTTTTTCCGTTAAACGTTTTTCCGAAGGAAGCCCCCGGGAGCAGCCTGAAAATTCTCACCTATAACGTGGAAGGTTTTATCAATGAAAATAAAAAAGAGGATAAAGAGCATCCTATTCTCGATTATATTGTTGAAACGGATGCCGACATTGTTTGCCTGCAAGAGTACTTAGTGAGCAAAACAGGGCAGTCGATAAGGTCGCAGCACGATGTGAACCGTATCCTCAACAAATATCCGTATCACTCTTCCACAGCGCTGGAAGCATCGGGGAAATATCACATTTACGGGTTGGCTTGTTTCTCCAAATACCCCATTGAGAGAACCAGGGAAATCATATTTAATTCGTCGTTCAACGGCGCTGCGGTTTATACTATTGATGTGAACGGAAAGAAACTTGCCGTTGCCAACGTACACCTGGAGTCGAACAGTATTACTGCTGAAGATAAGAAACTTTACGGCGATTTCATTCAGAATAGCGATGAGGTGAACCTGGAAGATATCACATCCAACATCCGGTTGCGTTTGGGAAGAGCTTACCGTATGCGCACAGAGCAGGTCCGTAAGGTGAAAAACCATCTTTCGGAATTAAATGTTGACGGGACGATTATTTGCGGAGACTTCAACGACACACCCATTTCGTACGTTTATGCTCAGATGAAGAAAGGTATGAATGACGCATTTGCATCCACCGGCTTTGGACCGGGTGTCACGTATAACAAAGATTTTTTCTGGTTTCGGATCGACAATATTATGTACAGTCCCAACCTGAAATCCTACAGGGCGAAGGTGGATAGAGTGGCATACTCCGATCATTATCCGCTGACAACCTTTTTGTATGTAGGCGATTAGCTAATCTTGCTGTTCGACAGCTAAAAAATTGAAAAAGAATGTATAAGATAAGTAAACAATTTGCATTTTCCGCCGCTCATTCGCTCGACGGATTGCCCGGTGATCATCCGTGTACCCGATTGCACGGACACAACTATGTGGTTACGGTGCATCTTCGATCCAAAGAGTTGAATGATACAGGATTTGTAAAGGATTACAACGAGTTGAAAATGGTGAAGCAATATATTGATGAACATATCGATCACCGGAACCTGAACGATATTATGCACCCGCTTAACTCATCTGCCGAAAATCTGGCACGGCTGTTTTTCGATATTTTTAAACCGATACTTCCCGAGTTATATGCTGTGGAAGTGAGTGAAACTCCAAAAACATCTGCTATTTATGAGCCTGACGGTCAATGAGATATTTTATTCATTACAGGGTGAAGGCGGCAGAACCGGCGAAGCTTCCATATTCATCAGGTTATCCAAATGCAATTTAGCGTGCAGTTTCTGTGATACCGATTTTGAGTTTGGAAAGAAAATGACGCTCGATGAAATTTTCGGTGAAATCTCACAATACCCTTGCCGGTGGATTATCTGGACAGGGGGAGAGCCTACGCTCCAGCTTAAAGATGAGGACGTCGCATTTTTCAAAGAGAAAGGTTACAGGCAAGCCATCGAAACCAATGGCACCCGGCGTGTTCCGGCAGGAATCGATTACATCACGTGTAGTCCCAAACAGCAGTTCGGGAAGATTCGCACGCTTATCCCAGAGGTGGATGAGTTGCGCTTTCCAATTGCCACAGGCGATCCGCTGCCCGATATCTCCATCCTTCCAAAGACAAAACGATATTTGCTAAGCCCTGTCTTTGACAATATGAATGTTGTGCAGGACAATGTGGATTATTGCGTGGAGCTTATCAAGAAAAATCCTCAATGGGTATTGAGCCTGCAAGTTCATAAACTCATCGGGATACGATAAAAGACATAAAGTTTACAACGCTTTGTCTTTGAACAATAAATGACAAAATTTCAAATAACGATATTAGGTTGCGGTTCGGCAACGCCAACCACGCTTCACAATCCTTCCTCGCAATTGGTTAATGTGAACGAAAAGCTTTTTATGATCGATTGTGGTGAAGGTACCCAGCTTCAGTTGCGAAAATTTAAAACGCGGATAGGCAGCCTGCACAGCATTTTCATATCCCATTTGCACGGCGATCACGTTTTTGGTCTTCCCGGATTACTGGCTTCACTGAGCCTGTTGGGAAGAACAAGCGACTTGAATATCTACGCGCACAAGGAGATGGATTTGTTTCTCAATCCGTTCATCAAATATTTCGGCAATCCGTTTTCGTATAAAATAAACCTCATACCTTTAGACCCTCATAATCATCAACTGATCTTCGAGAATAACTCGATACGTGTTTTTTCGTTTCCGCTGAAACACAGGATACCTACCAACGGTTTTTTGTTCGAAGAAAAAGAACGGCCCCGCCACATCAAACGCGAGATGATTGATTTTTACAATATCCCTATCCGGCAGATAAAAGAGATAAAATCGGGCGCTGACTTTCTGACTGGTGATGGTAAAATAATTAATAATGAGGTGCTTACTACTTCGCCAACTCCGCCAAGGAAATATGCCTATTGTTCGGATACGGCTTATTCTCCCGAAATTATTTCTTATATTCAACAGATTGACGTGCTGTATCACGAGGCTACTTTTGCTGAAACCGAAAGCGTAAGGGCACAAGAAACGTTTCACTCCACGGCGCGCCAGGCAGCGGAAATAGCCAAAGCTGCAAACGTAAAAAAGCTTGTTATCGGTCATTTTTCGTCACGATACAACGAGTTAAGCGCACTTCTGAACGAAGCAACGGCAGTTTTCCCTGAAACAGAACTGGCTTATGAAGGGATGATAATTAACCTTTGAAATAAACAGTTACAAAATTCAAAATTTTTCTTACTTTTGCATTGTATTGAACGCAAAATAGTTTAATATGAGGAGATTTTACCTGACAACCCTGTTTATATTGTTTTCTTTATTCGGTTTTGGGCTTGCCGGCATTTACGCGCAAGATCAAAACAAAGGGGTTGTTATGGAAGAAAACGTTCCCGAAACAAAAATAAAGGTAGCGGAAAACCGGTTGATCATCGAAAATCTTCCAAAAGACGGAGTGCTGGAAGTTTTCAGCATTGTCGGCGTAAAGGTCTATACCCGAAAAGTTAAAGCAGGAACGAACGAATATCAACTCGATCTTCCCAAAGGGTATTACATCGTCAGAATTGGCGATTTAGTCAAAAAGATATTATTGAAGTGAAAAATATCTATTTTAGCGCATAAAGCGACGGTTAGGTTATTCATAATGGCAGTTTTTTCATATCTTTGCCATCCCAATTTATTTATTATAATTAAAATATTTACTAAAATGAAAATTGCGATTGTCGGAACAAGCGGAGCAGTGGGTCAGGAATTGCTTCGTGTGCTTGATGCAAGAAATTTCCCGGTGGATGAGTTGTTCCTTTTCGGTTCATCCAGAAGTGCGGGCTCAACATATACTTTTCGCGGTAAGGAAGTTACTGTGAAGGAACTCAAACATAACGACGATTTTAAGGGGATTGATATCGCTTTTGTCTCGGCCGGAGGCGGAACATCGTTGGAATTTGCCGAGACGATTACCAGGCACGGAACCGTTATGATAGATAATTCAAGCGCTTTCAGGATGGACGACGATGTTCCGTTGGTGGTGCCCGAAGTGAATGCCGAAGATGCGCTGACACGCCCGAGAAATATCATTGCCAATCCCAATTGCACTACTATCCAGATGGTTGTGGCGCTGAAAGCGATCGAAGATATTTCGCACATTAAACGCGTGCATGTGTCCACCTATCAGGCTGCATCGGGAGCAGGAGCTTCAGCTATGATCGAGCTTCAGGAACAGCACAGGCAACTGGTGAACAAAGAAAATCCAACGATCTCGAAATTCGCATATCAATTGGCATACAACTTGATACCTCAGGTAGATGTGTTTACCGAAAACGGTTACACCAAGGAGGAGATGAAGATGTTCAACGAAACACGCAAGATAATGCACAGCAATATCGAAGTGAGCGCTACCTGTATTCGTGTCCCTGTGTTACGCGCGCACTCCGAAGCTATCTGGATTGAGACGGAAAGGCCGGTATCGGTGGAGGAAGCCCGTGAAGCGTTTGCCAAAGCCGAGGGCGTTGTATTGCTCGATAATCCGGAGAAAAAAGTATATCCGATGCCGTTGGATGCTGCCGGGCAAGATCCGGTTTACGTGGGCAGGATCCGCAAAGACCTTACCAATCCCAACGGATTGACTTTCTGGACTGCGGCCGATCAGATCTGCAAAGGTGCCGCCCTGAATGCCGTGCAGATTGCAGAATACCTGATGAAGCAGTGAGAATATTAACCGGGCATGGGTTATTCTTTTTCATCGTGGTCGTGTTGTAAAAGCACCCGGTGCGGCAGTGAACCATGCCCGAGTATTTCAATGGGACACGAATCGTAAGCTCCCATGAGCCACTCTTGCGAAATATTGCTGCCACAATGGTAATGCAGGTTTTGGTTAACGCAGGCGATATTTTTCACCTGAGAAATAATGGTTCCCACATCGTGGGAAACCAGTACGATAGCAATCTCTTTATTTATCTCGTCGAGTAACTTATAAAAATTAGTTTCGAAAAGTTTATCCACGTACGAATTTGGTTCGTCGAGGATAATGAGTTTGGGGTTATCGATAATGGCGCGCCCCAGCAACACGCGTTGCAGCTGTCCGCCGGAAAGTTCGCCGATAGCCCTGTATAGCAGGTTTTCGATACCCATTTTTTCGGCAATCGGTTTTACTTTTTGTTTGTCTTCTGCTGTGTATCTTTTAATGAATTTTCCCCGGAGTGTTAGGCCGGAGAGAATGACTTCGTGTACGCTGATGGGAAATTTTTTATCGATCTGGTTGATCTGCGGCAGATAACCGATATTGATGTGGTTTACTTTTTTTCCGGCATCAAAAAATGTGATATTGCCGGAGGTAACCTGTGTCAAACCCAGGATTGCTTTCAGCAACGTGGTCTTTCCACCGCCGTTAGGTCCGATAATACCCAGAAAATCGTTTTCGAAAACGGTGAGGGAAACGTTTTTCAGCACATCGGGTTTGTTTTCGTAACCGACGTTCAGGTTTTGTATTTCAATAATCGGATTCATTTTTCCTGATCGGCTAAAATTTGGGCAATGCGGATCAATTCTTCGTCCCATTCGTAAGCCAATGGGTTTATGGTGTGCGACCTGGCCCCTATTTCCTTAGCAATGACTTCGGTGTTTTTTATGTCGAATTCCTGCTGAACAAAAACAGTCTTGATATTTTCGGTCTTTGCCAGATCCACCAGCTCTTTCATTTGAGAGGGTGACGGATTCTTCCCTTCAAACTCAATGCTGTGCTGCACCAAATTATAGTCGCGGGCAAAATAGGCCAATGCAGGATGATAAACAATAAAACTCCGGGAAGGGATATCTTGCAACAATCGGGTTAGGACAGAGTCGATTCCGGTGATTTTTTGTGTGAGTTTTTCGAAGTTGACACGGTAGAAATCGGCATTTTCAGCATCCAGCTCCACCACTGCATCCAACATATTTTGCGAAAAGCGAATCGCATTTTTTGCAGAACTCCATACATGCGGATCAGCAGCATCACTGTGATCGTGATCGGTGTGCGCATCGTCGTGTGAATGGTCGTGATGTCCGTGTCCGCCATAAACCCGTTCAATCCCTGAAGAACAATCGACAATTCTCAGGTGGGGGTTATTTTCGGAAAGTTTGCCTGTCCATACGTTTTCATAACCCAGAAAACCCACTTTAAAATAGGCGCGGCTATTGCCCAGCTTTATCATGGCCGAGGGCGACGGTTCATAAGTTTCGGGGCTCGACCCCGGAGGGACAAGTGTATTTATCTGGAATTTATCGCCCACAATCTGCTCTAGAAAATACCGTTGCGGTTCAATAGTAACCGTCAGTACGTTCGTTCCCCTTTCGCGGCTCGGATTGCAAGCAAGAAGCAGGAGTGAAAATGCGAGCGTGAAAATATATTTACTCATTCTGTTCGAATTGATTGTTTTGTTGATATCTGTTGCAAAATTAAGAAACTTTTTGAAGGCGAAGATTTTTTATTTACTTCTTTCGAAAGAAATTCAAAACAGTTTCTCAAATAAATAGCGCGACAGGAAAGTTATAAACAAAGATTTTCTAATTTTGTTTGCAGTTAAAGATTGACATGGATATTGAATTTGAAATTACCGAAGACGGTTCGCACACATTTTTTGTCCCCGGGCTGAATGAGCATTACCATTCCACGCACGGCGCCATACAGGAATCGATGCATGTGTTTATCGATGCCGGGTTGCGGCGTTGTGAGAAAAGGGAGGTGAAAGTTCTGGAAATCGGATTTGGAACGGGATTGAATGCATTTCTGGCCTTGCAGGAAGCTGAAAAGAGAAGCGTGAAAATTGATTTTACCACGCTCGATCTTTATCCTGTTTCAACAGCCGATGCCGAAAAGTTGAATTATGCAGAATTGATCAATCCCTCCCAAAAAGATATTTTTAAAGAGCTGCATAAAGCGGACTGGGAAAGATGGAATCAGATAACGCTCTGGTTTTCGTTACTGAAAATGCAGTTTGATTTCAGTAACCCATCGGAATTTCATCCTGAAAATAAATTTGATATTGTCTTTTTTGACGCCTTTGCCCCCGAGAAACAACCCGGGATGTGGACACAGCCAATTTTCGATAAAATCTATTCCGTCTCCTCGGAAAACGCAATTTTAACTACTTATTGTGCCAAGGGGACTGTGAGAAGGATGTTGCAGGCTGCGGGCTTCTTTGTTGAAAGGCTGCCGGGACCACCCGGAAAAAGAGAGATTTTGCGGGCGGTAAAAAAATAAGAAACAGTTTCTAAATCTGCTAAATTTTTTTGAGTTGATATTGCGACGCAAAATCTGCATCGGCAACTTTGCCTTCCGGATCGGAAAGAATAACGCTTCCGCTATCAATTCTGTAATACGTTTTAATACCTTTCTTATCGGTCAGCTCAATTACGTTGTCGCTCACGAAAGTGAACTTACCCTGATCCTTGAAAGACCCTAGCTTCCTGTCTTTATATTCGCGTGTGAGAACAAAAGTCTCATCGGGATTTATGGTTAGATGCGTGGAGATCCCTGCTGTGTTTGCCGCAGGAATAACGCCTTGGTAGGTTCCGTAAATATCCGTTACAGAGCCGGAAGTTTGTACATTTTCCATCGTTGTGGCAACGTTGCTTTGGCTTTCGTTAGCCGTTTGTTTATTGCCGCAACGTATAAAAAGTGTTACAAGCGCAACCAGTGCAATGATTTTTATAGTTTTCATAAATTTGTTGTTGTTGATAAACTTAGAACTTAATCGGTTTATAACAACAAAATTACATCGATTGTTTCAGATGATAATCAGGGCCATAAGGTAATGAGGAAATAATACCCATTTTTTTATGGTTTGTCCGGAAATGAACATAACTGTCCGCTTTCGGACATCTTTGGTTATTGTATATTGCTTATTTTCAGCATGTTGATTTTTTGGCACATCGATTGTAACAAGAATGAAAACAGATTAAAATAAATGGATAGAAAAATACCTAAGGAAGTTCTCCGAAAAGAAAGAAACATAAAATTCATAAAACTGGGAGCCGTAATTTTGGCTTCGGTTATCGCAATTGCTGTTGTTATTTCCCTTTTGCGCGAGAGTATAAACCTGAAGAACATCCAGTTATCTACCATTGATACCGGTACGATTGAAGTTTCGGTGAGCGCTTCGGGAAAAGTGGTGCCCGCGTTTGAGGAGACCATTATTGCACCTATCGAGAGCCGTATTGTGGAGGTGTATAAAAAAGCCGGCGATTCGGTGGATGTGGGTACACCACTCGTGAAACTCGATTTACAAAGTATCGAGACCGATTACCGGAAAATGCTCGACGAACTGCAAATGCGCCAATACCGGTTGGAGCAGCAGCGTATCAAGAACAACAACACACTCAGCAATACCGAGATGCAGCTGAAGGTGAACGATATGCAAATCGATAAAATGCAGGTGGAAGTGCGCAATGAGCGTTACTTAGACAGCATCGGCGCCGGAACAACAGATAAAGTGCGCGAAACGGAACTGAGCTACAACGTAGCGAAGCTGGAGCAGGAGCAGGCCCGCAAGAAATTCGAGAACGACAAACAGGTTGCCGGCTCCGAACTTCGCGTTCAGGAACTCGAACTCGAAATCTTCCGCAAAACCCTTGCCGAAACGAAACGCATCCTGGACGACGCGCAAATCCGCTCCCCGCGAAAGGCCATCCTTACCTACATCAATAACCAGGTGGGTACACGTGTGCCGCAGGGAACACAAGTGGCTATCCTTTCTGACCTGTCGCACTTTAAAATCGACGGCGAAATTGCCGACAGCTATGGCGACCGGATCTCTACGGGGAATAAAGTGGTGGTGCGTATCGGAAGCGAGGAGCTTACGGGTGTCGTGAGCAATGTTACACCACTATCTAAAAACGGTGTTATCCAGTTCTCGGTGCAATTGGAAGATGACAGCCACAGTCGCCTTCGTTCCGGTTTAAAAACCGATGTGTATGTGATGAACGCCGTGAAAGACGATGTGATGCGCATTGCCAATGGCCCCTATTACAGTGGGCCGGGAACATACGAACTGTTTATGATGAACGGCAACTCGCTCGAAAGGCGCAAAGTACAACTCGGTGAGAGCAATTACGAATTTGTGGAAGTGATGTCGGGCTTGAAACCGGGCGACCGTGTAGTGGTGTCGGATATGAGCCAATATAGGAACAAGAGTAAGTTAAAAATGAAGAATTGACTCCTAATTGTTCTCTGCTCATTTATAAACCATTTTTCGTTTCCGATTTTGATAAGAAAATTTTAACAATCCGAAAATATGTTGAGGCAATATTTCAAACAAATAATACAGCTTTGGAAATCTAATCCGCTGTTCAGTGTGATTTCGGTGTTGGCAACGGCGTTCACCATTGCCTTTGTGATGATACTTTGTATGGTGTACGCTTTCCGGACGGCAGATACGCCGCCCGAAGCCAACCGTAGCCGTACGCTCTACTCGGATAGAGGCTATTCCTATCTCACTAAAGACCGTTCGAAGGCCAACTCGGGTATGTCGAAGAGCGTGGCGAACGCCATTTTTGGCAACCTGCAAAATGCTGAGACCGTAAGTTATATCCAATGGAAAGGGGAGGGGATGGGTTTTGTTTCCACTGCTCCGTCAAACCGCGAAAAAAAGATGGTGAGTCCGGTGGACGACCATTTCTTTAAAATTTTCAGTTACGAATTTCTGGCCGGGCAGCCTTTCAATGCCGGACAGGTGGCAACCGAAAGCAAAGTTGCCATCGTTACCGACCGCATTGCCCGTCAATACTTTGGCAGCGTGGGAAATGCCATGGGCAAAGACATCACTGTCGGAATGAGCAACAATTGTCGCATAGTGGGAGTGGTGAAAGCGGTAAGCTCACTGTATAACAAAGCATATGGCGACGTATGGACGGTGGCGGACAATGCTTCGCTCGACTGGGGCCCGCAATACTCCGAAGGTTTGCGCGGGATGTGCGGAGTGGTGTTGACCGCCAAAAAAGGATCCTCGATGAAAGCCTTGCGGAAAGAAATCGACCAAAACATCGAGAGCTTAAACGCCGGAAAGCGCGAATACACTTTTGAACAGAGAATGCTTTCCCATGCAGAAAGCAGTTTTTACAACAAAAAAACGACAAATCCCATCCGGATTTTTGTGGTGTTGGTCTTGATTTTGTTGATAGTTCCGGCAATCAATATGTCGGGGTTGCTTTCGGCACAAATGAAAAAACGCATCCCCGAAATCGCTATTCGAAAGGCTTACGGAGCAAGCAACAGTGAAGTGACATCACAATTGTTGTTCGAAAACCTGTTGCTTACCGTTATAGGTGGCATCGTGGGGCTGCTGCTGGCTGTTACGGCCGTACTGTTGTTCAAAAACATACTGCTGGCAGACCTTACCACCGTGAATGCCAATGCAAGTTTCCACCTGCCCTCCAAACTTTTTTTCGATCCCGTAATATTTGTGCTGGCTTTTTTGTTCTGCTTCGTGATTAACTTGTTATCGGCCATCGTTCCAGTATGGAGCGCATCGCGAACAACCATTATGCAAGCCATTAAAGGAGAATAGATTATGTGGAAAATAGCGTTAAGACAGTTATGGAAAAACCGAAAATTCAACGGTTGGTTTTTTGTGGAAATTTTTATTGTTTCGGTGCTGCTGTGGTATTGTGTAGATTTTCTGTATGTGGTGGTGCGTAAAAATGCAGAACCAACGGGCCTGAATACTGAGCATGTGTATCGGCTGAACCTGGGTGTAAATGTCAATCAGGATTTCGACCGTAATAATCTCGATACCGTTGAGGCCTATATGTTGGATCCATTGTTGCAGATCGTGCAGTTGGTGCACGATTATCCGGGCGTGGAAGCCGTGGCATACTCGTACGGTACGACCCAGTTTTCGGAACGGTACATGTTTCAAAGTTACACAGTCAACGATTCGAACTCCTATCAATCTGCGATCCGCTACGTGAGCGAAGAATATCCGAAAGTGTTCAAAATGGACCTGCGACAGGGAGGATTTACAGACTGGGGTTTACGTGCAACGCCGCAGGGTGCGGTTCTTTCGCCCGACTTGGCAGACTCGCTCTTTCACTCGCAAGACGTTGTGGGCAAAACTTTTCACGATTATTTTTCGCCCGATTTGAAGTACAAAGTGGGCGGCGTTTCTTCGCCCATGAAATTTCAAAAATACGATCGTTATCAAAGTTTTATTTATGTGCCTTTAAACCAGAGATATTTAGCCTCTTCCGTTCCGGCAATCGAAGTCCGTGTGCGCGCCGAAGCCGATTCACCACAGTTTGCCGAACAATTTATCGAAGCAATGAGAACCAAACTCAACATCGGGTTTTTCTATCTTTTTGGTTTCATGTCGTACGATTTCCGTTCCGAAGTTGCTAACATAAACAGTGGCATCACACAATACGTGAGTGTGGTTGTGGGGCTGGTGCTGTTTTTTATGTTTATTGTCTTTTTAGGTATTATGGGTATGTTTTGGTTTCAGGTAGAGTCCCGACAGTCGGAGATCGGCCTGCGTATGGCGCTGGGTGCGAGCCGGCGAGGGGTGTTGGGCTATATTGTGTTGGAGAGTATGGTGATTTTCGCATTGGCTTTTCTTCCTGCGCTCATCGTTTGCGTCAACCTTGCTTACTGGGATGTAACTTATACGTTCAACGATGCCATGGACTATACCCGGAGTCGGTTTTGGATAACGGTATTTACTACCGCCCTGATAATGATAGGCATTATATCATTGAGTGTACTGATTCCGGCAAACCGGGCGTCGAAAGTACATCCGGTAGAGGCGCTCAGGGAGGAATGATTGATTAATGAGAATAACGGACCAATAAGAATAATATAAAAATTAAAAATGGGAACAATGATTTTATTAAACCAGGTCGATAAGATTTATCGCACCGAAGAGATTGAAACGGTAGCGTTGGAAAACGTGAACTTAGAAGTGAAAAAAGGTGAATTCCTCGCCGTAATGGGACCGTCGGGGTGCGGAAAATCTACCCTGCTCAATGTGATGGGATTGCTGGATGCACCCACATCCGGCAAAGTAATTATCGATGGTAAGGAAACGGCCGCTATGAAAGACCGTGCACTGGCTAAGTTCCGTAACGAAAACCTTGGCTTTGTGTTCCAAAGCTTCCACCTGATCAATTCGCTCAACGTGCTCGACAATGTGGAGCTTCCGCTGCTCTATCGTAAAACGGGGGCACGCGAACGCCGCCGCTTAGCGGAAGCCGTACTTGAAAAAGTAGGTCTTTCACACCGTATGCGCCATTTCCCCACCCAACTATCGGGCGGACAGTGCCAGCGCGTAGCTATTGCCCGCGCCGTGATCGGTAATCCGTCGATTATCCTGGCCGATGAGCCGACCGGAAACCTCGATTCAAAGATGGGCGCAGAGGTGATGGAGTTGTTGCACCAACTCAACCGTGAAGACGGCCGTACCATCGTGATGGTGACACACGACGAGAGCAAAGCTAAAGAAACATCACGCATCATCCGCTTCCTCGACGGCCGGCAAATCTCGTAAAAGAATGCTCAAGCAATATTTCAAACAAGCGTGGCAACTGTTGAAAGAAAATCTCGAAGAGGACAACGATAGAATCATTACTAAAAACAGTTATAACAATGAAAACAAAAACTTTATTGACTATTATCCTTGCCGCAATGGCAATTGTAAGCGCATCGGCGCAGAACAGAATCGTAAAACAAAACCGTCAGGTAGCAGAATTTACTGCCATTGACGCTTCAAGCGGATGGGATGTAATCATCCGTCAGGGCAACCGTCAATCGGTTTCCATAGAGGTAAGCGAAGAATTACTGGACAGGGCCGTTGTGGAAGTAAAGAACGGTACATTGCACATTTATAATGAGAACCGCAACCGTTCTTTCTCGTTTCGCAATATGCGCAATACAACGCAAAAAGCGTACGTTACGGTGACAAATCTACAAAAAATAGAGGCGTCGGGCGGTGTGGATATCCGTTTTGAAACTCCGCTGAAAACCGGTGATCTTGAGGTAAACTTAAGTGGCGGAACCGATCTGGAGAATTTGATACTGGATTGTAACCGCTTCAACGGACAGTTTTCGGGCGGCTGTGATGCCGGGATAACATTCTCAGGCGCGAAAGAGGTGAAAGCCGATATAAGTGGAGGCAGCGATGTGAAACTGCGTGAAATATCCGCACGGATGACCTGGATCTCCGCCAGTGGGGGGTGCGACATAGAACTGACGGGGAAAACCGACAGCCTCACCCTGGACGCCAGTGGAGGATGTGACGTTTCGGCTTCGGGGCTCGAAGCACAGGATTGTACGGCTGCTTTTTCAGGTGCCGCCGACGGCGGACTGTTCGTTACTCACCGGCTGGACATCCGCGTGAGTGGTGCGGCTGATGTAACCTGTAAAGGTAATCCGCGCGATATAAGCAAGTCTGTAAGTAAGAGCAGCTCGCTGACGATGAGGTAACGATAATTTATATTTTAGTGCTTAAAAACGTGCGTAAATGAACTTGCTGAATACCTTTATAGCTCGATTGCATAGGCAGTGCATCCATGGTTACCACGTATTTGGGATAATGGTCTGCAATTTCCATCAAATTGCCAAATTCGCGCTTAACGGTAGCATCGTCATACAGCATATAAGCTACTTGAACATAAATGCGTTCATTGTTACGAAGTGCCACAAAATCAACTTCTTTGCCATTGTTATTTCCCACGTAAACGGAATAATCATTGTGCAAGAGGTGCAGGTAAACGGCATTTTCCATCAACTTATTGATCTCGTTTTGCATGTTAAAACCGTGAATGGCGTTTCGCAAACCCAAATCTTCAAAGTAATATTTTTCGCCAATCTCAAATATCTTCAGTCCGTTAATATCTATTCGGCGTGTGGGATATACAAAAAAAGCATTGCTCAAAGCCCGCAAATAATTGAGTACGGTTTGTGTGGGAATATTTACTTTTTGAGATTTTAAGTATTTACTGATGTTTGCTGCCGAAAGAAGATTACCTACGTTGTCAATAAGATAAGCAACCAGATTTTCGAGAAAGGCAACATTGCGAATATTTTCACGTGCCACCACATCTTTTAGCAAAATTGAAGAATAAACGTTCTTTAAATATTCAAAAGCAGGCTGTTGTTGCAAGCCAAAATTGCTTAAAAAGGGCATTCCTCCCAACGTTAGAAAATGGATAAGATTTTCGTCGTTATTCTCTATATTGTTGAAATTAAGGAATTCAGTATAGCTTAACGAATGAATTTTAAATTCCACATAGCGTCCCGATAAAAGTGTGGCTAATTCGCTGGAAAGCAGATTAGCATTACTTCCGGTGCAATAGATATCGCATTTCTCTTCGTTGAGCAGGCTTCTTAAACAATGTTCAAAAGACACAATTTCTTGTATCTCGTCAATGAACAAGTAATTGTTCTTCTGCTGGTTAAGCTGCGATAAGACATAGGCGTATAGTTCTTTATCGTTACGTATGGATGAAAATGCTTCAAGCTCTTTATCAATATAAATGATATGCGCATTTTCATTTCGCACTTCATCTATTAGTTGCAGCAACATATAGCTTTTACCGATTCTGCGTTGTCCTGCAAGAACTTTTATAACAGATTTATTGATGAAAGGACGAATTTTCTCTAAATATGAAGGACGTGAAATGTATTTCGTTGCCATTTTTTCTGTATATTATGATTGAAGCTTTCAGCAAATATACAAAAAGTTTAAATTATGACAGACACTTTTTATGAAAATAATAAAAGGATCAATTACGATGGACGAATTTTTTAGTTCATGCAACTACCCTTTTAACGATTAACCGCTTATAGCAAAAAGCAAACAAAATGATTCAACAATATTTTAAACAAGCGTGGCGGCTACTGAAGGAAAATCCTGTACTGAGCGCCATTTCCATTATTGGCACGGCACTGGCAATCTGCATGATCATGGTGATTGTGATGTCGCACCAGGTAAAAAATGCACCTTATCCGCCCGAAACCAACCGTGACAGGATGTTGTATGTAAAATGGATGTCGAGCAGGGAGAAAAAAGCATCATCGGATGACAGGTCTTCTAACAGTCCGATGGGATATGACTTCGCAAAAACCTGCTTCAAAGCCTTGCAGATACCCGAGGCGGTCACTGTGGTTTCGGTTTTTACACCACCGGGTATGGTATCTGTTCCGGGACAAAATACGGCGGAAAGTTACGATAAGATGCTTACCGATGAGAATTTCTGGCAAGTATTCGATTTCACATTTATCGACGGTAAACCGTACACCAAAGCTGATGTAGATGCCGGATTGCGGAAAGTTGTCGTCACCGAAAAAATTGCCCGTGAAGCATTTGGTTCTACAGCCGTTTCCGGACAGCGTATTTTGATCGATTACACGGAATTTACAGTCAGCGGTGTAGTAAGGGATGTTTCTACGTTGGCAACGGCTGCCTATTCACAAATGTGGGTGCCTATTACTACGGAAACTCTCCCGGAAGGTGGTAGCGAAGGAATAAGCGGTGCTTGCAGGGTATTTATTTTAGCAAAAAATAAAAAAGACTTTCCGGCGATAAAAGAGGAAGCAGAAATATTACGCAAAAAATTCAACGACGGGACGAGTACTTATGAAGCATTCTATCGCGATCAACCCGATACCCATTTCGTCTATATTCACCGCAAATGGGCAAACTTAGCGCCCGACATGAAAACTATCGTACGGCAATCAGCCATTGTGCTGGTGCTTTTGCTGATCATTCCAGCCATCAATCTTTCGGGAATGATGAATTCAAGGATGAGAAAACGCCTCTCCGAACTCGGGGTACGACGGGCTTTTGGCGCTACGCGAAAAAATCTTCTCTCCCAGGTGATGTGGGAAAGCTTGCTGCAAACACTGTTAGGCGGTGCATTGGGTTTGCTTTTCTCTTACGTCGCCGCCTATGCCTTGAAAGGGATAATTTATGAAAACAGCGATATGGCATTCCGTTTGGGCGATGTCACCCTTAATCCGGCCTCACTGCTCAGCCCTGCTATTTTTCTCTACGCACTCCTGTTTTGCCTGTTACTCAACGTCCTGTCGGCATTTGTTCCCGCCTGGAGCGTATCACACAAGCCTATTGTAGATTCTATTCACTCAAAATAAATCATGTAATGCTTAAACATATCCTCACCATCATCAAAAACGAACGCAGGCAAAATATCGGTTTATGGATAGAACTGCTGATTGTGGCCATCTTCCTCTGGTACATCGTAGATAACGTGTATGTAACGCTTAACAACTATTACAAACCGTTGGGTTTCGATACGGAGCACACTTATATCATGCGACTGGGATTGTTGAATGAAAACAGTTACGAGTATGTAAAAGATATACCGGAGGAGACAGCCGTCGGCTATTTACATACGGTACTGGAACGTATCCGGCAGAATCCGATAATTGAAGCGGCAAGCATATCATTGAATTCCAGTCCACATATCGGAAGCAACAGCTCCAGTTCCATTTACCGGGACACATTGCAGACAAGGTATGGCGTTCTGAACCGAACAGTCACTCCCGACTTTTTTCGCGTATTCAGGTATCAGTCCATAAACGGAAGTACCGATGAATTGGTGCAAGCATTGGAGCGCAACGAGTTGGTGATCTCCCCAGGAGTGGCAAAAGAACTGTTTAAAGCCGGTGAATCGCCCGTGGGCAAACAGGTTTCCTTTTCCAAGGGCGACTCTGTAGAACTATACAGGGTAGGCGCCGTATCCGATGTAGTCCGGTACGACAACTTTTCCAGTTGGAATACTTATTTTGCACAACGTATGGACAATGACTTTCTTGGAAATTTCTCGGGTGAATGGGTCGTCGGTCTGGAATTCTGCGTGCGGGTAAAACCGGAAGAAGACCGTGATTTTATCCATCGTTTCCGGCTGGATATGACGCAGCAACTGCGTCTCGGAAACTATTACCTGGGAGAGATACAATCAATACCCGTCAACAAAAAGGTATTTCAGAAAGACGATATCAATAATCTGAAGATGAGGATGTTTGTTGTGATTTTTTTATTGATCAATATATTCCTGGGAATTACCGGAATATTCTGGTTCAGGACGCAACACCGTCGGAGCGAAATCGGCCTCCGTGTTTCGCTGGGGGATACACCCAAACAGGTATTAAGGAGATACTATCTCGAAGGGCTGTTGCTCCTCACAACGGCAATGATCCCTGCAATGATCGTGATCTATATACTGGGCAGGGAGGGGGTATTCGCTACTTATCTGATGCGTTTCACGGCCGGAAGATATTTTATCGGTTTTATCATTACCTATGCCCTTTTGGCATTGATGATTGTCCTTGGCATCCGGGTTCCCGCCCGCAAAGCAGTAAATGTGCCTCCGGCAGAAGCGTTGAGGGACGAGTAAACTACGGCAGCGGAGCAGGCAAACATATTCTAACAACCTAAAAAAATGAAAATTTTTCAAATAACTCTACTTTTTGTGTTCATTATGGCAACGGGAGCGTCGGCGCAACAAACGCTGACGCTTGCCGAAGCCGTAGAACTGGCGCGCTTGCAATCGGTGGATGCCGCCGTGGCGCTCAACGAGCTGAAAACAGCATACTGGGAATACCGTACCTATCGTGCCGATTTATTGCCCGAAGTGAATTTCAGCGCTACATTGCCTGATTACCGGAAAAGTTACAACCTTTACCAATCGGAAGACGGAACGTATAAATACGTGCGAAATAATTCGTTGCGCATAGCCGGAGATGTTTCAATCGACCAAAACATTTGGCTTACCGGTGGAAAATTATCGGTAAACACATCGATGCAGTTTGTAGATCCGTTAAACACGCCCGGCGCCAATCGGTATTACATGAGTGTTCCGGTGGGCGTAACGCTTTCGCAACCTATCTTTGCCGTCAACAATATGAAATGGAAGCGGCGCATTGAACCCGTTCGTTACAAGGAGGCGCAGGCTTCGTATCTGGAAAACGTGGAAACCGTGACGCTCAAAACCATTGCGTATTATTTTCAGTTGCTGCTTGCCAAAGAAAACCTGAACATCGCTTTGCAAAACAAAGAAAATGCCGACCGGATATTCGAAATCGCACAGGCGCGCCGGAAAATGGGGCAAATATCGGAAAATGAATTGCTGCAACTCAAGCTGTCGGCGCTAAAAGCCGCTTCAACCCTCACCAAAGAGCAATCGGCCCTTAATGGTGCGATGTTTCGCCTCCGTTCGTTCTTGGGATTAAGCGAAAACGACAGTATAGACCCGGTAATCCCCGATCTGTTGGCTTATCCCGTTATCGATTATCAGGACGTACTGACCAAAGCCTTGGAGAATAACCCGTTCGCACAGAATATCCGCCGCCGTCAACTGGAAGCCGATTATGCAGTGGCGCAAGCCAAAGGCGCCCAACGCGAAATTGATCTGTTTGCTTCGGTTGGCTACACCGGCCGGGAGCAGGAGTTCAAGACGGCTTATCGGAATCTGATGGATTACCAGATTGTTCAGGTGGGCGTAAAGGTTCCGATCCTGGATTGGGGAAAACGCAAAGGGCGTGTAAAAGTGGCGGAATCTAACCGGGAAGTCATCGCATCGCGGTTAAAACAAGAACAGATGGATTTTAATCAGGATATTTTCCTGTTGGTGGAACAGTACAACAATCAAACGGAGCAACTTCGCATCGCCGGGGAAGCCGACAAAATCGCACAGAAACGGTACAATACATCGGTGGAGTCATTCATGATCGGTAAGATAAACACCCTCGACCTCAACGATGCGCAACTCTCCAAAGACAACGCCCGGGCCAAATACGTATCGGAGATGCACCTCTATTGGTATTACCTCTACCAGTTGCGCAGCCTTACACTGTACGATTTTGAAAAAGGAGCGAATTTGGATACCGAGTTTGAAAGGTTGGTACATCGCTGAGAAAAAGTATTACTCAAAAATGAGAACCCGTGGAATAATAATAGTTTGTAATAGTTAACAATGGGAGCACTTTATTTTCATATATTTGTAAAAAAATTAAATGTTATGCAAAAGGGAACCACGAAACAACACATTTTGCTTTTGTATCTTTTTTTGTTTCCGATCTTTACAGTAAGCCTTCTTTCATGTGAATTCAACAGTGATGATGATAATTTTGTCTTCCTCGAAAAACCGGGAGAAGAGATACAGATCGGGATAGAACTGGCCAGTATTAATCCCGCTGAATTAATTTACGCTTACAACAACACCTACTTTTCGTATTCTTTAAACACCGGAGGAAAAAATATTTTTTTACGGCAATTTTATCTGGATGGACAACCCTTAGAAACCGATCAGAATACAGGAATAGGTTATTTAAATACACATATAGCCGATAATGACACCCATGAACTGAAACTGGTAATAGCTCTCAAGACCGGTACCGGAAGCTTGGCCGAGTATGCCGGATACGAAATGTACACCGGAGAGTTTATCTTTAAGATTAAAATAATCCCTTTCTCGGACAAACTGAATATCAGGGAAACAAGAAGTCAAAACAACAACCTCAAACTGGAATGGGATAAACCTGCGGATTACGAGGTGTGGGGATACGAAGTGTATGAAGGAGATAACCATTTTGGAAAGTTGTTGACACGTATTACCGACCCTGATGAGACCTTTTTTACCAATCCCGATTACGCATACGGCTATAAACTCTATACGGTTGTGGCCTATGTGAAAAATAGTTTTGACATTACGGTTGTTGATAATATCACAGTCAATCATTCAAATATGATGGAAGAGAATTTTGAAATGTATCGCACGTCTCTTAACGAACTGGTCATAAAATGGGATAACCCCAATCCGTTCCCGTGCAAATATGTGCTTGAGTATGGGTACGACAATATAATAAAGATAGAAGATGGGGTGAACGAAGCGATTATCCCGATCCCTGAATTTCCTTCCTGGAGCAATTTGTTTACTCTTTACATTATTCCGGAATCAGCTGATATAGATCAGTATGCTTACTATTCTTGTATTAATGTATGGTACAGCGATAAGCAGTTTAGCGCAATAAGCTTTGAGTGTGATCCTGTAAATAATATGTTGCACGGTCTGACATTTACATCGTTAAATAGTTATGATCTGTCGTCGATGGAGAAAGCCGGCTCTTCGAAGCATAATCTAACACTACATACCGGCTGCAAGCTACAAGTAACCAACCAGGGCATGATTGCGATCAGTGATGTCGAAAACAATGTTCATATCTACTCCGACTATTCCCTGAAAAATGAAATTATTGTATTAAATTCCGGAATTTATCCGTTTCACCTTGTAAGCGGGAATAAACTCTTAATTGAAGAACGAAACGGATTTAGAATACACGACGTAACCACCGGTGCTGTAATATGTTCCAGGAGTTGGCAGTCGGAGAGGCCAGGTGGAGAAACTATACCGTCAGCCACCATTTCCCCGGACGGAAAATATGTGTATGTACTGTGCATGGACTATCATTCGGTGTCCCCTGCTGACCAATGGACTGAATTATATGAGATTGATGCGAATCATTCTTTACAATTATTAGAAAAAACGAAAACAGCGGATATACAATCCGTTTCTTTCCACCCTGTAAAGAGTACCGAAGTTATTATCCAATATCTACCCTATACACAGAATAAATTCATTATTATGGATATTCTTACAAAAGAACAAAAAGAGATAAAAGGCGAATTTATGAATATCGATCCTTTCACCGGAAACCTTTTGTTCAGAGGTGAAGAGTACTTGCACTCCGATCCTGTTTTGTATGTTCGCGACAAAAATTACGCGAAAGAAATAATTAAGTTAAAACTGGATTTTAACAATACGGCAGCTCCGTCCTACTTATTTCGCAACTGCCTCTTTTTTAACAACCATTACCTGAATCTCTCCCACCTAAAAGAATGGAAGCAATGAAAAAATATATCGCAGCCGCCCTTTTGGCCTTAAGTACAATCATGGCGGCAAATGCCCAGATAAGTATTGCCTATTCGGTAGGATACGGGGATTACAGAATGGATGATATGCAACATTTGCTTGATATTTCTCTTTCATCCCTGAAACCACATCTTCCATTGGGAGTACGGATTACGGATAGGTTCCCGGGATATATCACACATAATATCGACGCCGCGTACAGGCTAAAACGTCATGAGATCGGGTTAAAAGGAACCTATATGACAACGGGAGGCAAGATCGCCTATTCGGATTATTCGGGAAGATATTATGAAAAGCTTACCTTAAACGGCTTTCGTTTGGGTATGATGTATCGTTTTCATTTTGTAAAGACTCAAATCGGCAATCTGCCTTTGTCATTTTATGGCGAAATTTCACCTGCTGTTACTTTTACCGACCTGGCTTATAAAACGCTGTTAGAGCTTCCGGATTACGATGTGCATGAAACCAACCCGAACGATAATGTAAGTACGAAAGAGACCGGATTTAGCATCCAACCGTTAATCGCTGCACAGCTCCTGCTAACGAGGAATTTTTTTATCTCTTGCAGCGGAGGATATGATTTTGAATTCGGCGCTAAATTATCCACAACAAATAATATGTTAAGAGTGGATTGGTCGGGTTTTCGCGGGAATCTGGGAGCAGGTTTTGTGTTTTAGTCCAAAGTTTCGAAAACGGTAACCGGATGGAGATGATGTTGTTTTTGTAAAATGAAGAATTTGATGTTGAAATGATCTTGATAATTGATGATGACGCCATTGTACGTTCTTCGCTTTCCTTACTGTTGAAACGTGCAGGATATGAAATCGAAGCGGTGGCTTCGCCCGAAGCGGCGCTGGAGTTCGTACGGCACACCTCGCCCGATTTGATGCTGATGGATATGAATTTCTCGCTGACAACCAAAGGCGAAGAGGGATTGGAGTTGCTGCAAAAAGTGAAGGTCTTCTGTCCGCAGGTTCCGGTAATTCTGATCACTGCCTGGGGGTCTATATCGCTTGCCGTACTCGGAATGAAAGCAGGGGCTTTCGATTTTATCACCAAGCCGTGGGATAACCGGCAACTGTTGAAATCGGTGAAAACGGCGCTCGATTTAAGAAACCGGAAAACAGTTGCGGATGTTCCTGAAACCCGTCAGGAATTAGATGCACAATACGACTTTTCGGCGATTATCGGTAAGTCCGGGGCGCTGATAGACGTTCTGTCCACCGTGGCTCGCATTGCCGATACTAACGCATCAGTACTTATCACGGGCGAGAGCGGAACGGGAAAAGAGCTGATAGCGGAAGCGATCCACAAAAACAGCTCCCGCAGGAAGCAGCGGTTTGTGAAGGTCAATCTGGGCGGCGTATCGCAAAGCCTGTTCGAAAGCGAAATGTTCGGACACAAGAAGGGGGCGTTCACCGATGCGCTGGCCGACCGGATCGGACGTTTCGAACTGGCGGACAGGGGAACCATTTTTCTCGATGAAATCGGAGAATTGGATCAAACCTGTCAGGTGAAACTGTTGCGCGTGTTGCAAGACCAGACGTTCGAAGTGTTGGGGGAAAGTCATCCGAAAAAAGTGGATGTCCGGGTAGTAAGCGCTACCAATGCCAATTTGAGAGAAATGGTGAAGAAGCACACTTTTCGTGAAGACTTGTTCTACCGCATCAATCTCATTCAGGTTTATCTCCCTGCCCTGCGCGAACGGCGGGAGGATATCCCCTTGTTGGCCTCTTTCTTTGCCGATCAACAATCCACGCAAAACGGGTTGCCGGGAATATCGTTTACCTCCGAAGCGCTGGAATTGCTTGAGAAACTGCCATTCCCCGGGAATATCCGCGAACTGAAAAACCTGATAGACCGGACCATTCTCATCAGCGGAAAAACCCGGATAGACGCTGAAGATATCCGTGCACAAATCACGGTACCCGAAGGGAATAAAGCTCCGAAAGAAATTGCCGTGGAGATGAAGCTGGACGAGCTGGAAGCGCAAACTATCCGCAAAGCCATAGAACAACATGGCGGAAATCTGTCGAAAGTAGCAAGGATATTAGGAATCAGCCGTGCAGCATTGTATCGGCGCATGGAGAAATACGGAATATGAAACTACGTGGTTACTTCTATATTTTGGCATTTTGCCTGTTGCTCGTTTCCGGATTTGTTTTTGTGGAAAACGTTGACGCTTTATCCTGGAAAACCATCGCGATTGAAGCTGTTATCGTTTTGCTGTTGATCTATTTACTGTTTTTTTACCAAAAAACGGTGCGTCCGTTACAGAACATCAGTAACGGGATGGATTTGCTGAAAGAGCAGGATTTCAGCTCCCGTCTCCGGACAGTGGGGCAATACGAAGCGGACAGGGTGGTGGACATCTTTAACAAAATGATGGAGCAACTGAAAAACGAACGCATCCGCTTGCGTGAGCAGAACGAGTTCTTGGATTTACTGATCAAAGCATCGCCGATGGGCGTGGTGGTGATGAACTACGACAATGAAATCACGGAAATGAATCCCTCGGCAGTAAAATTATTGGGTATCGAAGATGTCCGGACGGTAACAGGGAAGAAAATACAATCGGTAAAAGATAACCTGCGCATCGACCTGTCAACCATACCGTTGCACGAAACCCGCGTATTGAACGTCCACGACGGAACGGTGTACAAATGCTCGCACGAATCGTTTATCGACCACGGTTTTCCCCGTCCGTTCTACCTGATAGAAAGCCTTACGGAGGAAGTTCGCCAGGCTGAGAAAAAAGCCTACGAAAAGGTAATCCGCATGATTTCGCACGAAGTGAATAACACTACCGCGGGAATAACATCCACACTCGATACCATTGAACAGGATTTATCGGAAAAGGAAGGAACCGAAGATATGCAGGAAGCCATGCACGTGTGCATCGAACGGTGTTACAACATGAGCAGGTTCATCACGAATTTTGCCGATGTGGTGAAAATTCCAAAAGCCCGGCTTAGTCCGGCAGACATCAATGAACGCATTGAAGCGTTGATGCGGTTTATGGAAGTGATGTGCAACCACCGGAACATCCGGTTGCATTTCACACCGGACAAAGATATGCCCGAACTGCAATTAGATACAGTACTGTTCGATCAGGTGTTGCTCAATATCATCAAAAATTCGGTAGAGAGTATTGGGCGTGACGGCGATATTTACCTGACAACCGACTCTGCAACTCATTCTCTCACGGTTGCCGATACAGGGAAGGGCATCAGTAAAGAAACGGAAAGGAAGCTCTTTAGCCCGTTTTTTTCAACCAAACCCTCCGGACAGGGACTTGGGCTTCTCTTTATCCGCGAAGTGCTGATGCAGCACAATTGCCTGTACTCCCTACGCACTTACCCCGACGGGTTAACACGCTTTGTCATTCAGTTTAGCGAAAGGTGAGTCTTTTAAAAAAATAAAAAAAGTTGTCTGGTAAGCCAAGACAACTTTTTTAATCTTTCCGATCAATTTATTTTGAGGCTTCAATCGATTTTTTACGAAATTCCTTCAAAGCCTTCTCAATGGCCAGAGACGCTTTACGGGCACGGGTTCCCGCTGCCTTATTTCCGTTCTCTACCTGCAAAGCAGCATCTTTTGTAAATTCTGCGAATAACTGATTCAAATTGTCTGTAAGCTGTTTCATATCTTTATTTTTTAATATTTCGCCGCAAAGATAAAGAAATAGAACAATTATTCAGTGATTTTTGCGGCTTAAAAACGATTTGTGTGCATTTAATTCTCAAAAGAGGTGAAAAATAGGAACATGCGGCAATCTTAAAAACGTTCCCCGCGGAGTGAGAGGGACCTCGTTCGAACACCTTATACCTGTTTTAAGTTTTTTGGATAGCCTTACAAGATGATGGATTAGGTGTATAATATAATTAATACAAAATCACACGTTGAAGGATTCTATTGGGAGCAAATATGGAATTTATCCATGTTGGAAACATTACATATGTTTCAGAAATATCGTATATTTGCAAAATAAAATAGTATTTGCACGTACAAATAAAATAGTAATCGTCCGACTAAAAAGAAAAGTAAATATACAAATAGCAGAGATATGGCAACACTTCAAGAGAAATTGGCGGACTCATTAAAAGAGGTGCAAAAATTGCAAAACGAAAATGGTCTTGCAGTAATAAAGTCCTCTGATCTATCACGGACGCACTTGGAAAGGCTAGTAAAAAACGGATTTATCCAAGAAGTGATGAAGGGATGGTATATTTCATCCCGACCAGATAGTGCACCAGGTGATACGACAAACTGGTATACTTCGTACTGGTACTTTATCTCCGAATATGCAAATACAAGATTCGGAGAAGAATGGTGTTTGTCGGCAGATCAGTCATTAGCCTTTTATAGCGGAAACAGAACAGTGCCAAAACAAGTGATAATACGTATATCAAAGGGATCGAGCAATATCGTGAATTTACTACACGATACATCAATCCTCTATTTTCAGGCATCAATAGCAAATCCGATTTCCAAAGAGCCACATTTGAGATTGAACATATATTCGCTACCGGAGGCCTTGATTGAATGCAGTCCGGATTTTTTCAGATTGGATAGTGTAGCTGCACGAACTTGCCTATCAATGATCTCAGATGTTGGAGATATTTTGAAAATAGTTCTTGAAAAAGGACAAACAACAAAAGCGGGACGATTAGCCGGAGCATTTAGAAACATAGGTCATATACCGGCAGCCGATGAAATAATCAACACGATGAAGAGTTTGGGTTATGATATTCGGGAGGAAGATCCTTTTGTCGATCGAAGTCCCATTGTCTATTCCCGCATAGTATCACCTTATGTGATGAGGTTGAAGTTAATGTGGAATAAGATGCGAGATGATGTCATCGCCCATTTCCCCGAAATACAACACACTCATACGGATATAGAAGCTTGCTTAAAAGATATTGATGCTCAATACCGGTTAGATGCTTATCACTCGCTCTCCATCGAAGGATATAAAGTTACCGACGAATTAATTGAAAAAGTGAAAAGCGGCAGTTGGAAGCCGGATGAGGATTCTTCTGACGCAGATCAACGGAATGCAATGGCTGCCCGTGGCTATTGGCAAGCATTTCAAGCTGTGAAAGAAAGTGTAAAAAAGATTCTTGGTGGAAAAAATCCTGGAGAAATTATTGATAACGACCATAGAGTTTGGTATCGTGAGCTATTTACTCCGAGTGTTGCTGCCGGATTATTAAGAGCTTCTGATTTAGCCGGATATCGTACGAATCAAGTCTATATTCGAGGCTCTATGCATACACCATTAAATCCGGATGCGGTCAGAGAAGCAATGCCAATGCTATTCGATCTTCTGAAAAACGAGCCGGATGCCAGAGTAAGAACTGTTTTGGGTCATTTTATTTTTGTCTATATCCACCCTTATATGGATGGAAATGGTCGTATTGCCCGTTTTTTAATGAATGCCATGCTTGTCTCAGGAGGCTATGGTTGGACGATTATTCCAGTAGAAAGGCGAAAAGAATATATGGTTGCTTTGGAAGAAGCCAGCGTAAATGAGGATATTACAGATTTCACGTTGTTTTTGGCATCCTTAGTAAAACAGGAGTAACCCGTCGAAAATTTTTATCGAACACAATAAATCAAGTAATAATTTATTGATTCACAATAAATAGTAAAAATAAAGAAGCGAAAATTAGTAACAATATATTATTATGGAGTTTCCTTCTAATTTAAAAAAAATAGCGAAGTTATCCGATTCTTTCTCAGAAGAAATAGAGAATTTTATTGTTCGGCAAGAGGTTGCTAAAGGAAAATTCCTGTTTGAGCAAGGAAAAATCTGTCGTCATATATTTTTTATTGATAAAGGGTTATTCAGAGTGTATTATTATGCTAACAGCGGCAAGGATATTACCGCATGGTTTTCAGCTGAACAAACATATATTACAGCTATTGATAGTTTTTATCATCATAAGCCAACAAATGATTTCTGTGAAGCTTTGGAAGACTCTATTGTATATACCATCAAATATTCTGATTTTGAATTATTGCTGGACATGGAGGATGGTGCGCGGTTGGCATTTCATGTGATGTATGAGATAACAAAAAAAATGACTGAATTTATTACCAGCACAAAGTTTCAATCCGCCGAAAGTCGATACAATGCGTTGATCAAAGACTATCCCTCTATCCTGCAAAGAGCACCTTTGGGATATATCGCATCCTATCTAGGCATAACACAGGAGACATTAAGTAGAATTCGAGCAGGCAAATAATTTATGTCACAAAATTCCTTTTTGATTTAGATCAAAAGTATTCTAAATCAATCTTTTCAATTTTGCATCGTAAAATTCAATACGATGCCGATACAAATCAAACAAAAAAACATTTTTGATAATAATACCCATCTCGTCATTATTTCTAATGAAACTGGGATATTTGAGGCTTTTTCTTTCGTAAAGGCCATGCTAATTATAGACTTTACACCTTATCTTTCATTAATCTACATCTTTTTCGAGCAAACTGGCTGCCTCCTTTTCGAAAAGGAGTTGCATATCCTTGAAAAAAGATTCTCCGGATACCTGACTGTATATAAGCTACACGTAGATACCTTGACTTACCGGGACAATCTTTCCCTACATGAATTTATAGAAGCCTTTATAAATGCAGATATATCGGAAGATATAAAATATAAAATCTTCGGAAGCATGGATTTCTCGGACAATGTCTGTGATTTGCTTTTTTATCTGGGTGCTAAGACAAATATGATTGATAAAATAATAATTAAAAAATGAAAGCGAAAAATCTAATTTTATTAACGGTAATCATCGTATCGATTACCGCTTGTAATAGGAAAAATAACGGTAATACAGACAATACTGTAATTGTCAATATTCAAAAACTAGAAAAACTTTCCACCAGTAAAAACCTGTCGGTAAGTGGCAATATCGAAGGAAATAAAACCATCCGGTTAGGCTTTCTGGTAGCAGGCAAGATCAACTACATCGCGGCCGAAGAAGGCCAAACAGTCAAGTCAGGCCAATTGTTAGCCAGTCTCGATCCTGAAAGTTACGAAATAGCGAAAGACATGGCAGATGCCAACCTTAATCAAACACAGGACGAATATAACCGGTTGAGCCGGATGTACGAGAGCAAAAGCATTTCCGAGAGTGATTATGTCAAGATAACAAACAGTCTGAAAGCTGCCGACGCGCAACAGCGCCTGCAGAACAAAAACTTGAAAGATACAAAGTTGTACATGCCTTTAAACGGTGTATTATTAAAACGCAATGCAGAGGTCGGGGAAATAATCAATAGCGGAATGCCCTTGTTTGTAGTCTCGGACATCTATACCGTCAAAATAAACGCCTCGGTACCGGAATCAGAGTTGCACTACCTGCAAATCGGCAATCAGGCGGAAGTATATGTCTCATCCCTTGCTTCCAAGTTTGAAGGCAAAGTAACCGAAATAGGTTCGGCTGCGGATGCAACCACACGAACCTTCAGTGTGAAAATCGAATTGAAAAACCCTCGCCTTCTGCTGAAACCGGGAATGACCGCCGAAATTCAGATCCCGACTAACCAGACCGAACAATCGTTAACCAACCCGAAATGGTAAATGAAAATGTGACACACTTCATGCGAGAGTTCCTGATAGCCATAATAGCTGTAATTATCGTTATCATGCTGTTGTTGCCCCTGCGTGTAGCTGCCGTAGCCGCCACAGCTATCCCTATGACGATTGCCACGACGATCGCCCTGATGCATACTTTCGGTATCGAACTGCATCAGGTATCGCTCATTTCGCTCATCGTTGTGCTGGGAATGGTAGTAGATGACGCTATTGTAGTCACGGACAACTACGTGGATCTTTTAGACAAGGGCGTTAGCAGATGGACTGCCGCGTGGCGGAGCGCATCCGACCTTGTCGTACCTATTCTTACAGCTACGCTGACGATCATTGCCTCCTTCATGCCGATGATAATACTGAAAGGCGCAATCGGCGAATTTGTCCATGACCTGCCCATTACCGTTTCCCTGGCGCTGACTTCCTCGTTCATCGTGGCAATGGTGCTGACACCGATACTGTGCCTGTTTTTCATAAAGAAAGGGATTCACCCGCATCCCGAAAACGGAAATGGCGGAGATGCGGAAAAAAAGGAAAGCAAAAAATCCTTTGGGCTTGACTTGTTGCAGAAAGTTTACAACAAAACTATAGATTGGGGAGCCGATCACAAGACCCTAGTTATCGTATGCAGTATGTTATTCATTGTCTTTGCCGTGCTCCTGTTTAAATTCGGCATCAGGCAGCGGTTCATGCCCTATGCGGAACGAAACCAGTTTATCGTCGAACTCTGGATGCCTACAGGAACGAAACTCGAGACTACACAGCGCGCTACTGCTAAAATAGAGAATGAAATAAAAGATGACAAGCGTTTGGTATCGTATGCCACCTTCACAGGTACAAGCGCGCCGCGCGTCTATTATAGCTTCTCTCCGGAATTTCCTGTGACAAATTACTCCCAGATATTGATAAATACCCTCGACATAAAAAGTACGGAGACCTTTGCGCACGATTTGTCAAAAAAAATAGACGCCCTGGTTCCCGAAGGCATGGCGCAGGTAAGGCTGATGCAACAGGGACAACCCTTGATCGCCCCGGTTGAAGTACGCATCTCGGGTGATAATATTCAAAAACTGAGAGAAATAGGAGAGCAGGTGAAAGCCATCCTGAAAAGTAAGCCGGGCAGCTATCTGGTACACGATGATTTCCACGAAGATTTCTACGGAGTGAATATCAAGCTGAAAGAAAATGCCGCCCGTCTGGGATTTACTACCTCGAGCGTTTCGCAGATTGTTTATACAGGCTTCAAGGGATATGTCGTTTCTTCCATGTATGAAGGCGATAAATCTGTGGACATTGTATTGCGGATGGATTCGGTAAAACGGGAAAGCCTGCAGGATCTGGAAAACATATACGTGGAGTCACCTGTGACCGGTGCGAGCATCCCGTTACGTCAGATTGCCGAAATTTCTCCCGACTGGCAAACCGGGAGAATCAAACACCGGGACGGCGTGAGGAGTCTGAGTATCCTTAGCGAAACTAAGGACAATGTGCTACCCTCTGAACTGCTTGATGAAATCCGTCCTGAAATAACCCGGCTGAACCTGCCAGTGGGCTATTCAATTGAATATGGGGGAGAATATGCCAATCAAAATGAAGTGATGGCGCCAATGTTTATTGCGCTGTTTATCAGCCTAGTGCTAATATTCCTGATTCTTTTGTTCCAGTTCAAGACCCTGAAAGAAGTATTCATAATAATACTGACCATTCCCCTCAGTCTGTTGGGTGCCGTATTTGGCCTGTATGTGACAGGCAACTATTTTGGCCTGACGGCATTTATGGGAATCGTCAGCCTGTCGGGCATTGTGGTGCGGAACGCCATTATCCTGATCGACCACACGAATGAACTCATCCGCGATCACGGAATGGATATACGGACGGCAGCCATCGAGTCGGGGAAACGGCGTTTACGCCCTGTTTTCCTCACAGCTATGGCCGCGGCGGTAGGTGTATTCCCGATGATCCTTTCGGGTTCATCGCTCTGGAGTCCCATGGCAAGCGTGATTGCTTTCGGAGTGACGTGGAGCATGGTAGTGGCCTTGCTTACCGTACCTGTCCTCTATATCGTGATTGTTAAGCCGAAAGATGTGGTAAAGAAAAATAAGTATGACGACAAAAACAAGGGAAAAACAAGCGGACGACCGCCTATTATGGCTGTAATAGCTATTCTGATCCTACTCTCACCAGCACTCACGGCGCAGGAAACGTCCAGAAGATTTACATTGGACCAAATCCAAGAAATGGCTGTGCAGAACAACCGAAGCCTGAAAATAAAGCAAATGCAGGTAAAGGAAAAAGAGCAAAAAATAAAGGAAGATAAAGTGATGCTGTTCCCATCAGTAAATGTCGGCAGCAGCTATATGTACAGTGAAAGTTTACCAAAGCTTACTGTCGGAAAGGGTGCCTTCGGCGAACTTCCTATGCAATATATTTTGGATGACGGCAGCATACAGAATGTGACGGTTTCGCTACCCAACGAAAATACGACTTACGAGATGGGGAAACACAACATGTTCAACACGAGTGTCATTCTCTACCAACCTATTTTGCAAATCCCGAAGATCAACACGGGTGTGAACGTATCGAAAACGGATCTTGCCATAAGCAAGGAAGAGCAGAGGAAAACAACCATGCAGATAAAGCAAGCTGCAGAAAAACTATATTACGGACTACTTATACTCGAAAAACAAAAAGAGGAAGCCGAATTGAAAAAACAGGCGGCCGGTGAAAAGCTGAATGAGGCAGAAAGTGCCGTATCAGCAGGAAAAGCAACGGCTTCGGCACAATTGGGACTGAATGCATCTCTGGCTGATGAAGAACAGAACCTGCTTAAGATCAACATCCAGATAGATGATTACACGGCCGACCTGAAACGCCTCACAGGAATTTCCGATTCCGTTACTTTTATCCTTGATAAACCTGCCGTCAATGACCATATGCTTTTGCCTGTTGCCGACAGCATGTCCATCCTGGCTTTAAGGGAAAATACAGACTTGAAAATAGCGAATCTGACGCTTGCCAATGCCAAATATGCCATTAAAGCATCCAAGCTCAGCTATATCCCCGATCTGGGTATCTTCGGCGGTTATTCCTATCAAAAGGGTAATTCGCTTTTTCCCGAAAACAATACTTTCATAGGTATTGCTTTCAGGTGGAACATACAGGATGCATTTTCAAACAGTTATGTAAAAAAACAGCGGGATTGGAGAAAGATGCAGGCCGAAGAAAACATTATCAATATACGGGAACAGATTGATGTGGATGTAGCCAAGTCTTACAGGCGCCTGTCCCAATATGCCGATCTGATCTCGGTTGCCCGCAAGGCCGTGAATTATCGCAAGGAAGAATTAAAGGTGGAGGCTGATAAACAATCGTCAGGATTGAACAATAGCTCGGATTATCTTACGGCAAAGGCCTCACTGGCAAAAGCGGAAGCCGACTTGTATGCCGCACAGTTGAATTACAGGATGGCCCAGACCGATTTGCAGATACTTGCCGGAATTTATTAGAAAAGAGTTCGTCTATCGAACAGAAACAATAGATAGTAAAATGTGTAATTTTTAAAATTTACGACAATGAAGAAAATCTTAGTAGCATGGATGCTACTCATTACGGCAGCCGTATCTGCCCAATCGAATGACGCAGATAAGATTGTAGGTACGTATTGGTATGGTTAAGTAATGCGTTGGAAATGAAAAGGAAAGGATGCTTAATTTACGAAAAAAAGGAGGAATTTCCTTCGGAAATACCTCCCAGCGGAAAGAAAGGGATTCGAACCCTTGGTACCCGTAAGAGTACAACGGTTTTCGAGACCGCCCCGATCGACTACTCCGGCATCTTTCCTTTTAAGGCCGTTTTTCGGCATCGGCCCTATAGTGAAGTCTTAGAAACTGTTTAAATTTCTTACGAAAGAAGTAAATGAACAATCTTTGCCTTCAAACAGTTTCTTAATTTACTTTTGTAAGGATGTATAAAGGAGCCAGGTCTCCTTCAATCCTTTTCTTTTCGGCATCCAGCTGAGCCAGGCTGCCTTCCTGCAACTTGTAATATTTTTGATCCCCCTTTTCGTTCTGAGTAACCAAAATCTCCCCATCTTCGATTTTCATGCTCATCTCTGGAAGGCTCAATTTCCTTTAGATGGGAAGGTATGGCAAATTATATGAACAACGCTTCCGCCAGAACTTCTTAAAGGACTTTGATTGGCTGGAGTTTAATTGTCCAAACTCTACTACAACGATTTATTTGCGTGTCCGGCATCAGACTGAACAGAAGATTAAATAATAAACTTGTGGATAAACTCATTGAGTTTGTAGCCATTGCTGCATAGATACATTTTAAAATTATAACGAACTATTGATATGTGTTGTTTTTTATAAATTTCTTTGTATTTTTGCAAAGTAGATTATTGAAATTAAACTTTTTTATTAGTAAAATCATATATTGAATCTGCTCCGAAAGCCTTAAAAAGAAAAATCAGATATAAATTTGACTTCTGTTTTTCGATGAATAGCAATGACTAAAAAGCAAAAATAACTTTTCGGAGGGGACTCAGTATTTTAAATGTAACGCTTTCTTAGCTGTTCTGTAATATTAAATACCATCTTTGTACTGAAAAGCATAAGCGAATCCAATCATGGATAAGAAGGTAGATGGTGAATAGTTTTTGCATGGATAAGAAGCTTGAAATAGAATACTTAGTAAATCTATCTAAGGGAGACCATCGATCATACGAATTATTATTCCTTGAATATCACCCGAAGATTTATCATTTTTTGTACGGTTTCATAAAAAATGAGGAGGAAGCATATGATATGGCGCAGGAAATATTTTATAAAGTGTGGGTAAATCGTAAGAGTATAGGAGAAATTAAATCGTTTAAGGCTTATTTGTTCACCATGGCAAGACATATGATTTATAATTACTATGAACATAATCTCGTAAAAGAAAAATATACACTTAGTCAGTTAACACGATCTGAAATATATGAACCGGAAGAAGACCTGTTTGCTAAAGACCTCTCTTTTCTAATTGATCTTGTGGTTTCGCAAATGCCTGAACAACGGCAACGCATTTTTACAATGAGCAGGAAAGAAGGACTTTCGGGTGATGAAATTGCTTCCCAGCTGAGTATTCATAAACGAACTGTTGAAAATCATATTTCTAAAGCGTTGACTGATTTAAGAAAAGCACTTCACTATGTTACTTTCCTGTTTTTTTAAATGAATAGGAAGTTCTCAATTGTTTTATACCTCTTTATTCAAGTGTACTTTTTTATTTCATCTTCTCTTTATTTTCTTTCTGAAATTAAGGAATTTATTCGTTTATGTGTGAAACATGTAATTGGAGATTGTGTTAAAGATGGAGTGTGAATGAACCATAATTATTTGAAAAGATACATAAAGTTGTATTTTGATCCGTGCGTTCTCACTTGTCTTCCTGTCTATATTAATAAATAACGCAACATGATTAGATTAATCTTTAAGAAATAACAAGTACAACGAATAAAATGAATATAGATCTTATTCGCATGTTGATAATCCGTTTTTTTGAGAATGATTTTTCTAAAGAATCTATTCTCAAGTTTCAGCAATGGTTTACATGCAAAGAAAACAGTGCGCTAAAGATGGAGGTATTGAATGAATTGTGGGAACAAGAATCGGCAGAAGCCGATAAACGTACCTTACAAGCCCTGGAAGAGATGAATAGCCGGATCGGAAAAGAAATGAAATCCATCCGTCCTTCATTATCTCGTCGTCTGCTTCGTATCGCCTCTATTTTCCTTTTACCTGTTGTAGGCGGATTGCTGACTTATTGGGTCATGCATAATAACCTTGAGTCGTCCACCCCAAAAACGGAAATAGTAGAACATATTGTACCTGATGGAGAAATGAAGCGAGTTTTTTTGCCCGATGGCTCTGAAGTATGGCTGAATGCCGGCTCCATACTGTTGTATTCCAACGATTTTAAGGGACATAGCCGACGTTTGTTCCTGAACGGAGAAGCAACTTTCCGGGTTGAGAAAGATCCTAAACGGCCTTTTATCGTAAAAACTCAGTATATGCAGATAGAGGCTCTGGGAACAACATTTAACGTGAAATCATACGTAGACATGGGCACTACAGCAGTGACCCTTGAGGAAGGATCTGTAAGGGTAGGTGTTGCCGGAAAAGTAAATGTTTCGGAAGTAATTACTCCTAATGAACAGTTTATTTATGACCATCGTCAGGGAAAGACGTCTGTAATACAAGTCGATGCAGAGCTTGTCTCAAGATGGAAAGAGGGCTATCTTGTTTTCGAGGATGCCTCTTTTGAAGAGATTATCCATACTGTGGAGCGCCGTTTCAATGTCACTGTCAATTATGATGTGAGAAAATATGGAGGAGGACGATTTTCTGTGAAATATACACCTTATGAAAATGTCCGTCAGGTATTGATTATTTTGGAAACATTAAATCCGGGATTAAGATGGACCATTGAGGACAATATGGTTTATATAGAATAAGATAATAAATTAATAGAAAGGAAAATGCTCATGAAAAAAAAAGCCGGGAAGCTCGCGTCGTAAAAAGCTTCCCGGGTTGAAATCGTTAAATACCATACATAATTTATATCTGTGGAAGTAGATATAGGGATAATTGTATAAAGCACTAACAATCAATTTACAAAATTATGAAAATAAATGACAATAAAGGCAGTTCAAGAATAGATTATTTGTGTCGGCTCTTGTTTCTGTTTATAATCTTTTCTTTTTTTCAGACACAATTCTCTTGGGGGCAAACAGTCTCACTTTCCGATACCCGGTTAACCCTCAAGGATGCTTTTGCACAAATAGAAAAGCAGACGAAGATATCGGTCGATTATAATCGTGAGGTTATCGATATTAATAAAACGGTTTCCATACCCCAAAAAAACGGTTCTTTAACTGATTTAATGACAGCGCTCCTGCGAGATACAGGATGCGCGTATACAATGCGGAAAAACCATATAGTGATAACCAAAGCGCCTGTAGTTACACAGCCGGTTAGAAAGAATATTTCCGGTAAGATTGTGGATGAAGAGGGAGAACCTGTTATAGGCGCTAATGTGATGGAAAAAGGGTCCGTCAATGGGACAGTAACCGATATAGATGGAAATTTTTTGTTTCAGGTAGAAGAGGATGCCGTACTTCAGATTTCCTATATTGGTTATCTTCCGCAAGAAATTAATAGCAGCGGTAAGACAACCGTAGAGATTATTTTGCGTGAAGATTCGAAAACTTTGGATGAAGTTGTTGTAATCGGATATGGTACAGAACGACGCTCTTTGGTTACCAGTGCTATTAGCAAGCTATCAGTAGATGAATCCAATATGAGGCAAACATCTAGTCCGACCCAATTATTGGACGGGCGTATTGCCGGAGTATCTATAGGTAGCAGTTCGGGAAACTTAGGAAGTGGTGAGAAGATCAGTGTGCGCGGTATGGCGTCGCTTAATGCCAGTAATCAACCATTATATGTGATCGATGGTATTCCAATTACGGATCATAACGCTAATCTGTTTAATTTTGGAGAGTCGATGAGCTCTCTGGCAGGTATAAGCCTGAGCGATATAGAATCAATCAGTATTCTGAAAGATGCGGCCTCGGCAGCTATTTATGGTTCCAGAGCCACCAACGGCGTGGTTGTAATTACCACTAAATCGGGTAAAAAAGGCAAGTCTGATATAAGACTCAATTATAGTACCGGTTTCTCTCAGTTCCCTTATATGAGAAAACTCAAAGTAACAGACTCCGAAACATATTTGATGCAATACAACGAGGGTGTTGATAATTATAACCGGCAATACGGATTGAGTGTTGGGGATCCTAATTATAAAACATATTTGCAAAACCCATTTGGAAATATGCCTGATACTGATTGGATGAGTTTGATTACACAAACCGGTAGAATGCAGAAGGTAGATATCTCTTTTTCCGGAGGCACTCAGAAAACGATGTTTTATGTGGGAGCTGATTATGCCCATCAAACTGGAATTATCAGGACCAATAAGATGGAAAAAATCAACCTGAAAGCAAAAATTTCACATGAAATGAACGACTGGCTCGAAGTAGGTGCAAATACTTCCGGAAATTATATGAAAAACCATCAGGTTCCGGGAGCAAACCTGGGAACCACGATTATTGGGCGCGCCATCCTTCAAAGGCCATTCGCCAGACCTTATAAACCCAATGGGGAATATTATGTTGGTGGAACGGATGATCTAAGGTTTCACAATCCTATGCAAATATTAAATGAACAAGTTGCATATCTGGAGAACCTGAGGTTCCTGGGAACATTCTATGCCCAATTTAAATTTAGAGATATTCTAACATTCAAGACCTCTTTGAATACAGATATATTAAATCTTTATGATTATACGTATTACAACGAAAATCATCCTTATGGAACGGGTGTTGGCCGCCTTTTAGACTATAATAGAACCGTAACAAACATCATGATAGATAATGTCTTGAACTATCGCGATATGTTTGGTGACTTTTCAGTCAGTGGGATGTTGGGACATTCGTTCCAAAAAATAGGTCATCGGGATATCAATTTGGATGGTAGAGGATTTCCCAGTCCCTCGTTCGATGTAATAGGGGTTGCCGCTGAAATAGCCGGGCATTCGGGAAATAATGTGGCGTATGCAATGGAGTCATATTTTGGCCGTGCATCTACAGCTTACAAAGACCGGTATATTCTTACAGCAACCTTGAGGACAGATGGTTCATCAAAGTTTCATAGGAACAGACGTTGGGGATGGTTCCCATCGCTTTCTTTAGGATGGAATGTGTCGGAAGAAGAATTTATGAAAAATTCCGATATTGATTTTAAGTTTAGGATGAGCTATGGGCGGACAGGAAATCAGGAAGGAATAGGGCGTTATGCTTATCAGTCGTTCCTTTCGGGAGGTAATAACTACGGCGGTGAAAGCGGTATTGCCACCAGTAACAGTGATTTTGGGAATATAGATGTAACTTGGGAGAAAGCCGACCAATATGATATCGGTTTTGATTTGTCTTTCCTGAAAGGAAGAATTAACACTATGGTCGACTTATATCAAAAAAATACAACCGACCTTCTCTACGATATGCCGATGCATGCTACTACAGGCAGGACCAATATTCTCACAAACATTGGTTCTATGCAAAACAAAGGAATAGAATTTACGATCAACACACACTTTAATATTGGTAAAGTGGATTGGCTCACTCAATTTAATATAGCTCATAACCAGAATAAAATAACCAAATTGCTGGATCACAATAATCCTATATCAATTGGTGGTAATAGAGCGTTGCAGGTAGGTAAGGAGCTTGGAGTTTTTTACATCTTTGAGCAGGAAGGAATATATCAATATGATGGTGAAGTACCGGCAGAGCAATATGCAATGGGTGTTAGGGCCGGAGATGTGAAATGGAGGGATTTAGATGGTAATGGAATCATCAATGACGATGACCGGGTAGTTACGGGTTCTTCTAATCCTGACTTTTTTGGAGGATTGAATAATACTTTTAGGTATAATAATTTTCAGCTCGACCTGTTTTTTACTTACATGTATGGTAATAATGTGTTTGCACAGTGGCAAAACGATCTGTCAAAAGTGGGACATACCAATGCGGTAATGCAGAAATATGTCGACAGGCGATGGACAGGCCCGGGAACAACCAATAAGTATCCGAGATCGGTAGTTGGCGATACCAACAATACAAGAAACTCAACGCGGATTTTGGAAGACGGTTCATTTATCCGTCTTCGTAATTTGACTTTTGCATACGATGTGCCGAATAAATTCTTAGAAAGATATGGGGTAAAAGGATTGAGGTTATACCTCCAGGGAGATAACCTGTTTGTCCTGACAAAATATACGGGATGGGATCCTGAAACCAATGACAATATGGATCCAAGATTCTTTGGAGTTGCCACATTGGGAGTGCCACAACCAAGATCCTTTAGTTTAGGGGTAAATCTTAATTTTTAATCTAAAAAAAGATAGATATGAAGACTTATATATATATTCTCCTTAGTATACTTTTATTTTCGTCATGTGGCGACTATTTGGATATCTATTCCAGGTCTGCCATTCCGCCGGAAGCTGTTACGGAAGGAGATTTGCCGGCTTTACGGATAGGAATGTATAATTTTGTGCAAAATAAACCGGGGGTACGTGCGTATATGATGCACGATATATTGGGAGGAGGAATACAGACCCATACAGGAAGTGCAAGAGATTTGATCAATAACACTTTAAGTCCACTTAATGCATATATACAAGGAAGTTGGGACGGCTATTTCAATGCTTTGTTCCAGGTAAATACAGTGATTGAAGTAACCGATAGGTTCTCTTCCGTCCAATCCCGGTTAATCAAGGGGGAAGCGCTCTATTTTAGGGCATATATCTACTTTTGCTTGGCTACACGTTGGGGAGGAGTTCCTATTTTGGAAAAAAACACCTTGGAGAAAGTCCCTAGGAATACGTTGGAAGAAGTGTGGGCTTTTATTGATAAAGATTTGGAATTGGCAACTGAGCTATTAACGGATGCGCCTAAATCATATTATTATGTGTCAAAGGATGCGGCTATAGCCTTGCGTGCCAGAACGGCCCTCAGTAGAGGTGATTATACCAATGCTGCAAAATATGCAGAATCATTGATTACTAAAGGGAAATATAGACTTGACAGCTTCGACAAAATTTTCAGAAAAAGAGGCAATACCGAAATAATTTTTGCTTTCGAGAATCGAACAGAAGAGTCCTCAATCAATATTAGTGACCTTTATTATTCTTACGACCATCCTAATAAAGGACAAGGAGTCTATAAGCCGACAGACGCAACCATAGCTCTTTTTGATGATGAAGATAATAGAAAAGATATTACATTGATCAATATTGGAGGCCGTACAACAATCAATAAATATGAAAGTGGCCAAACAGGTCGGGATCCTGTTATTATTTCACGTATTGCCGAGCTATACCTGATTAGCGCAGAAGCACAGGGATTAGGAAACGGGATAGCAAGATTAAATGAACTAAGGGCTTTCAGAGGCTTAGCACCTGTTTCCGCGGCAAATTCCCGGGAATATCTGAATTTGATTCTTGACGAAAGAGTACGTGAACTGATTGGGGAAAACTTTATGTATCACGATTATGTAAGAACAGGAGTCGCTGTAGAAAAATTAGGGATTTTACCTCATCAGGTTCTTCATCCGATACCTGGCAGAGAACTTCAGAATAATCCGAATTTAACTCCCAATCCCGGTTATTAATATTGTAGAATAATAAAGACAAAGTAAAATGAAAAATATTCAACAATTTACATTGATATTAATGGTAGGAGTACTATTAAGCAATTGTAATGACAAAATAGATTATAATAATCATTACGAAGCCATTCCCAAGACTCCTGTAGGAACTAAATTGGTGGAAAATACAGACCTGATAGCGGCGATCCACTCTGATAGTACGTATAAAGTGACGGAGGGAGTTCAGGCCACGGAAATAGCTTATACCAGTATGAAAGGTTCTGCTATGAAAATATTTATTTTCGAGGTCGATCTTAACAAGGCTTCCGTGGATATGAAGGTATCTATGCCTAATGGGGCTAATACTTATGGGATGCAACCGATGACTGAACAAGCTGTTTATATGGATAGCGAAGATCATATGGTGTGGGCAGGATTTAATGCCGATTTTTATAATATGTCCACCGGGATTCCCCGTGGTCCTGTGCATCGTAATGGATTAGTAGTAAAGGCAAATTTTGATAGCGGAGATAGAGGTATCTTTGCTCTAACGAATAAAAAAAAGGCATTGGTTGCTACCCGAAACGAATATCCTGAAATAGCAAAAAAACTGAAATTACAAGAAGTTGTCGGAGGAGGACCATCTTTGCTGAGTGAAGGTAATGTTCTTGTCCAAACCGACCAGACAGTGGAACCAAGAACATGTGTCGGTATTTCAGCAGATAGCACGCAGGTGTATGTCCTGGCTGTAGATGGAAGAAATTTCTCCTATTCCACAGGTATGCAACTGGAAGAACTGGCAACAGTCCTTAAAGCTTTGGGAGCGACTACCGGAATAAATCTGGATGGAGGAGGGTCCACAACATTTTTTGTAAGAAATACCCCTCATTTCTCAGACAACAGATTCACCGTTAGAAATTGGCCTACCGATAATGGAGGTAAAGAAAGAGCTGTGGCAAATGGAGTAGTAATAATTTCCAAAAATTAATTCAAGATGAAAGTAGTATTACATAAATATATAAATCTTTTGTTTTTCAGTTTGTTTGCGCTTATCTTAGCTGCATGTTCTGAAGAGATAAACGATGAATATTTTGATCCGAAGAATCCCGAATTATCGATCGATCAAAATGAAATAAACGTACCAAAAGAAGGAGGTGAGTTCTCAGTTAATGTCACATCTAATCTCCCATGGAGAGCGGAAGCCAAAGATGCATGGGTATTATTGGAAGGAGCTAATAATTTGCAAAGTGGAGCGTTGAATGTGAAAGTGGGTATCAATAGGACTTTAGACCCTCGTGAGACGGATATCGTATTATGGATTACGTCCGATGAAACAAAGGTGATAAAGGTTGTTCAGGCTCCCAGTGAAGCAAGTGACCTCATTGAGCATTATTATGTGAAAGAAGATGGGCAAATCAATGCCGATGGTAAATCCTGGGCTACCGCAACCACACTTGAAACAGCCCTCGATAAGGCTGTACGTGGAGATTTTATCCATTTGGCAGCAGGAACATACAAGCCGACAAGAACAATTACAAATGGGAAAGCAGATGATACCAAAGAGAAAACATTTGAAATACATAGTAATATAACGCTTATTGGAGGATATCCTGCGGATGCTACGGGAGAAGCAACTCCCGATCCGGAAAATAATGAGACTATCTTAAGTGGAGTATTGGGTAGCGATAAAGTATATCATGTGGTGGCAATAACCGCCCCTGTAGAAATCGGCCAAAAGGTTACATTAAAAGGATTGACTATTAAAGAGGGGCAGGCTGCCGCAAGTGGAACAGGTAGCGTTTCGGTAAATGGAGCGAATTATTATAGATTTTATGGCGGAGGTGTGATCGTTGCTAAATCGGTAGTAAATATGATTGATTGTAATATAACTGAAAACTCATCCGGACTTCATGCCGCGGGGATGTATATATTTGGGGGAGCGACAGTAAGAATGGAAAATTCTACGGTTCAAAACAATACCGGTCTTACTACAAGTTCTAATGGTGGAGGAATATATCTGGATGCATCTACCTTATATTTAATAGACTCTAAAGTTATTAATAACGGTACTACAGGTGTAGGAGCAGGAATCTACAGTTTTAATTCTTCTAGCCCGACTTATACATACATCTATAATTCCCTGATCGCCGGAAACAATAATAACCTGCTGGGCTCACATCCTACAAGAAAAGGAGGTGGTTTCTATGGAAGGGAAAACTCTGTCACTGTGATGGTCAATACAACTATTCATGGCAATACAGGAGGAGTTGGTGCTGGTGTTGCTATTCACGGCCCTTCGGGTAATGAGGCCAAGTTGGATCTTATAAGTTGTACTGTTACCGGAAATGTGGCTTTGACCAATCATGGGGGCTATGAAGGGCATGCAAACTCTGTGATAAACTTCCATAACTCTATTGTATCGGGGAATGGTGGCGCTGTAGAAGGATATCAGCCTGCCACGTTCCGAAACTCAGTATTTGGCAGTACCGTCTATGGGGCGGATAATAGTGCTATTGCAGGTTTATCTTTTGATCCGGTCTCTATGATAGGAGCACTGAATGATAATGGAGGTAAAACAAAAACCTGCGTACTTACCGGGACCAATAATCCGGCACAGACAAACGGCATGACCAGTGATGAACTTAAAGCATTTGGTGAAGGTTTAAATCCTTCTATAGATGCAACGGTCATGACAAATGATCAAATCGGATTGAGTCGGGCCGGTAAAAAAATAATGGGAGCTTGTGTAAAATAAATCGGTATATAAATAAAACCGGGGAGAATCAGTTTCTGGTTCTCCCCGATTAATAATCACAAAATAATTATAAAATGAAAACTAAAAGTGTCGTCTGCATTTTTTCTTCTCGTTCCTGCCCACTTATTCGTATTTATAAAATGAAACCGGGAAGTATCTGCTTATTTGTTTTTATTCTTGCTTCATGCTTCAGTTTTGGGGCTTATTCACAAAAGTCAAAGATGCTTATAGAGTCTACCGATTTGATAAAAGCTATTTATTCCGATGTGAACTATACGATTACGGATGGAGTAAAAAGTACTGAAATAGCTTATGAAGCCACAAATGGAAAAGCAATGAAGATATTTATTCTTGAAGTGGACTTGAAAGAACCATCCATATCTATGAAAGTATCTATGCCCGACGGAGGAAATAGTTATGGCATGCAGCAAATGACCCGGCAAGCCGCATCTATGGATAGTATGGGGCATCGTGTGTGGGCAGGGGTGAACGCAGATTTTTATAATATGAAAACGGGAGTTCCTAGAGGAGTGATACACCGCAACGGGAAAGCAATCAAAACTGATTACGATGATAGGAATAGGGGTTTCTTTGGAATAACCAAAGATAAGAAAGCTTTGGTGGGTATTAACGAAGAGTATCTTGTGAAATCAGCAAACTTGCAGATGCCTGAAATTGTGGGCGGGGGAGTTATGCTCCTGAAAAATGGAATTGTGTTGCCTCAAACGGATAAATCGGTGGACCCCAGGACTTGTGTGGGGATATCAGCCGACAGTACCGACGTTTTTTTCTTAATGGTAGATGGGAGAGATGTACCATATTCTAATGGAATGACCTTGATAGAATTGGCTGTTTGTCTGAAAGCTCTGGGTGCCGATACTGCAATTAATCTTGATGGTGGAGGATCTACCACCTATTTTGTACGCCGTTTTCCCGCATTTAGAGAAAATCGGTTTGATATCAGAAATCGTCCATCCGACCCTACCGGAGAGAGGACAGTGGCCAATGGAATTGTAGTGATTTCTGATCTGTAAAATTGTTTGACTCATTACTGCTTCAGGGGAGAATCGGAACTATTGCTTGCCATCCGACGGCTAATGCGTAAATAAATTTCAACTTTATTCAGGGTGTCCGGCCGTGCTGTTTTTGTTGACGGATAAAATCATATTTCTGTTACGACTACTGATCCGAAAATTATCGAGGTGGAATATCCGTCAGTCTTTGATGTTGAAATACCTTTATACGTCATAAAATAATTATTGAAGTCAACGGGAGATCAATAAATGAACCTGTTAAACCTGCTTCTCTTACTTCATTCATAAATGGAGTATTTAATGAAGCACCATATCGCTCTGTTATTGAACATCACCGGATATTTATCGGGATGAAAGCTTTTGATTATTCTGCGTTACTCCTAAAAAGTATTCGGATTGTTCCACCTACCCATCTTATGAGAGCATGGCGACAAGATTAAAAGAGATATGCAATTTTGTTTCCATCGTATCTCTAAGTTATGCAGTGAATAAATTAGGATAGATAAATAAGGTGTATACTTCCTCAATTACTTCTCTCGTTTAGTTTATAACCCATTCCTCGTGAAGTGTGAATTTCAAGATTAGTATTCTCTTCAAGAAGAATGCGTAACCGTCGGATATAATTATTGAGACTTTGATCATTATAATAATCCGATTGTCCCTCCCATGCTGCATAAAGAATATCTTCACGTGAAACAAAATCCGCAAAATGTGCTACCAACTTCTTAAGGATATTAAATTCCATTGGACGTAATTCTTTTATATTCCCACTCTCGGTCAATAAAGCCCTGTTTTTTAAATCCAAAAGACCGTTACCCACCTTTTGGAGAAGTTTGTTATTAGCAGGAGATATGCCTATCCTTTTATGAGCAAAACGATCAATATGAGCGGATAGAAGATTAACAGAGAAGGGTTTATCCAGGTATGCTACTGCTCCGGCAAAAAGTAAACTTTCTTCTTTTAATTTTTCCTCATGATGTGAAGAGATAAACAAAATAGGTAACGAAGGATTACCGGCATATAAATCATAGGCAAGTGCAATCCCATTCTCTTTTCCTATCTCAACATCAAGCACAAGTACATCCGGAGATAAACGATGAATGGCCTCATCAACGCCATAAACTGAATTGAGAAAAGTAATTTCATATCCTCTTTCATCCAATTCACGAGTTATAGCATTGCCTAATAGAACATCATCATCTACTAATAACACTTTAATTTTATATTTTTTCATATTCATCAATTTATACATTAGGGAGAGTAATAATAAATGTAGAACCTTTTTCAACAACACTCTTGACAGAGATTTTTCCACTATGTGCATTTATTATACTTTTAGCATAATATAAACCAATGCCGGTTCCATTTTTATTATCGGTAGTATAATATGGTCTGAAAAGTTTTCTAAGTTTATCATTACGTATTCCATAACCATTATCCTCTATTTCTATTATTATAGTATCACCCTCTCTCCTTGAACGGGTTGTTACAACCGGTTGCGTACTGTTATACTTCACTGCATTTTCAAATAAAATACGTAAAACCGCTTCTAGTAAATCCGGTGGAGCCATTATTGATAACTCAGCATCAAAATCATTCTGGAAATGAATTTCTTTTTCGGGGAACATCGCCTGTATCTCAGCCTCGACCTGTTCTACGATATCAAAAAGAAAGAATTTCGTCTTGCGCTCTTTCCATATCTCTTTAAAATTTCTTCCTGATTGAAGAATTCGGTTAATTTTTCCAGTCAAGAAAGAAACCTTATCAGCAGTCAATAAAAGAGCCTCCCTTTTTCTCATATCTAATTCTTCCTCTTCTAATGCAGAAATGGAAAAATATACATACGCCAAAGGCGATTTCAGATCATGAATAGCTCCGTGGAAAGAACGTTCCATATATTGCATTTGACTATGTCGGCGTTTAAGTATATAAAGCAAATAAAACAATACTAATATAATAGCAATGGATGCTAAAAGAGAAACCATTGTTGCTACCCCCATATTTTGTAAATCATTGGACTCAGCAATCCTATATTCAGCCCGGATAATATATGACTTATCCAGAGACGTCACAGATCGTTCTGCTGAATAAAGTTTAGATAACTGGTATTTTGCATAAGGTGACTCATATCTGACACTATCCAGCATCCTGTTGTCCGAATTAAAGAGCATAAGGTTAGAGGAAATAACTTTATCAATTCTGCCAACACTACATATATTAATCATGGAATCTAAACGTGTAAGACGAAAATCACCCTGTTCTATATGCAAAAGTATCAATGCTGCTTCAATTAGTCTCGATGCATTTTCAGAAGCTGTTGGTTTTCCCATGTGAATTACATTAGGTGCGTTTTCTAATTCAGGATTCCCAGGAACAGAATCTAATGGTTCAATTTTGAAAGGCGAATTATCCTCACTCTTACCCATTAATTCGTTAATCAAATTGGTAATTGAATGGTTAAAACAATTTTGAAAATCGGCATCTCTGTTGTAGTCTCTTTGAACCATCGAATTACGTATCCAAATTCCCTGGGAAAGCAACAATGCACTTAGAGCAAAAGTTGAAGCTAACAAAATTGATTTATAATGCCGTTTCATGTTTATTACAATTTGTTTATTATAACTGCGAAAATAGTGAATAAAAACGTATTCTACTAACAATTTAAGAAATTATTCAAACTTCATCATTCAATTATATATCTGAATATTAAATATTTACAGTTTTCAGAAAAAGATTATTTCAGGATTATGTAAAGATTATACAATGATTACTTACACAATGAGAGAACGTGTTTAAGTTTGTGCCATCATTTAAAAACTAAAGAAAGGAGAAATTTATGAAATCAATTCAGAAAACTAAAAATTTTGAAACATTGAATTTAAGTGAAATGAATCTAAATATACTCCTATAAAACAAAAACTCCTGCAGGAGTTGGACAATATACATATAGTACCCTATAAAACTTTTAGAATGAATAATTTAATTATAAACCCAGCATTTAAAATTCTGATAATTTCTTCATTATTTCTATTCCTCTTTCCAGGCTGCGAGGATGATAAAAAAGATTTTCATCTCGATTCGGAAACCCTACAGCAAACAAGTTGGGAAGGCATACTAACCGAAATTCACGGAGAAACCAAAATAAAAAATTCGGAAGTTAGTATCATATTTTATACTTCTAAAGAGGGAAGATACGACATGAAAAGAGAGGCTGATGTGATAACTGAGCCTTTTACATACTATGTGGACAAGAAAATGCTATTTATAGAACAAAAGAGAGTTTTGGGTGGGTACTGGTTTCTCATAGAGAAGAATAAAGAACGAATGGTTTTAGAACAAGGTACAGGAGGTGAATTTATATATAAAGCTACACTTGTACTTGAAAGAAGATATTAACATTCCAATCGGAGGATAAAAACACTCAATAATTATCATTTATATATCATAGCTATAATCAAAGATAAAAAATTAATGAGAGCAGATTCATTTATGGATTTCGCTCTCATTAATCCATTACTAAATAAACATATAAAACATATAAAACTTATGAATTTAAAAGGATCCCATGTATTGCTATTATTATTTTTGACAAATCTGCTTTTTTTGAGTTGTAGTGATGAAAAAGACATTCTGAAACTTGACGCGGAATCCCTCAAACAGACCAGTTGGGGTGGGCAACATATTGAGTCATATAACGGAGGAGAAAATGTGCTTTATTCAGAAGTGGGTATTATTTTTTACACAACTGAAACTGGTCAATACGATTTAAAATATGAAACAGACTTGGAACCCTCAATTACTAAATTTGAATATTTTGTTGACGGGAAATTATTATTCATAAAGAAGAATATAAGCTTAGGAGGATATTGGATGCTTGTTGAAAAAAGTAAAGATAAAATGGTATTGGAACAAAGTTCAGGTGGCGAATATTCATATAAAGCAACACTTGTACTTGAAAGAAGATATTAACATTTCAATAGGGGGATAAAAACACTCAATAATTATCATTTACATATCATAGCTATAATCAAAGATAAAAAATTAATGAGTCAAGTACTTTGGAGTTCGTGATTCAGATGAAAGAGGAGAGCCAATGCTAAATATGAGAGTTATGAGGCGCATTCGCAATTTATTTAAACGAAATTTTTCGGAGGGCAGACTTACATTTATTCCGGAGTTTGGGATAATTACAAATGGTACTATTTATTAATTTAGAAATCACTTGTGAAGCGATTATTATTTGTACTGGTATTTGTTTACAGCATTTTTTTTCATACTAATGCACAGATAAAAGGTGTTGTTGTGGACGAGCAAGGCCAACCGGTTGAATTTGCCAACGTAGCGCTCTATTTGCTTCCGGACAGTACTCTCAAATCTGGTACGGTTAGAACGCTAACGGGGAATTTTCATTTTTTACCGATACAGTTACAAACGCCTGCCTGCAGATTTCTTTTATTGGTTATAAAACGAAAACCGTACCCATATCATCGCAATAAACTATAATATTGAAAACCAAAGCAACTGAATTGTCGGAAGTGGTGGTTGTAGGACCTCGAAAAACCTTTCAGATGCAAAATGGCAACATAGTGGCAAATGTCTCAGGAACAGTATTAGAAAAGGAAGTAAATGCGCTGGAAGTACTTCGGAAAATCCCCGGAATGACTTTAAAAGACGGACAACTTTCATCGTTTATCGGCGGAACACCCATTGTTTACATCAACGGCAAGAAAGCACAATCAATGGCGGAAGTTCAACAGTTGGAAGTAAAAAATATCAAAACGGTAGAATTGAACACCAATCCGGGCGTGGAATATGATGCCTCTGCAGGTGCGGTTTTGCTGATTATTACACACAATCGACTAGATGGTTTGGCAATACAAGTAGAAAGTTATTCACGATTAAATAGCTATTTTACGTACGACAACGTATTAAAAATTCAATATATAGTGATTTTCAAACTCCAAATCCATCTTCAAATATCTTAAAAAACACATGGGCTAACTATAATAATCAGCAACAAATAAGGGGTGTCCTGAATCTGAGGCATACGTTTAGGATTTATACACCATCACTGACATTGGCATATATGCAGAATTTCTTAGACATTCCTGTCAATAGCGATTTAGAAAAAATAAAAAAACCTTTCGGTTCCATTAATTTTAATAATGACTTTGAGATAAGTAACAATCTTTTATAAAAAAGCCTTGCTCCCTTGCCTTGTCCATTGGAATCAGGATCACTTTGTGGTATACAATATAAAGAAAAAATGGCTACGAAGTTTATGTCGTCGACCCTGGCAAAGGTCACATGAACTTTTCGCAAGAAGAATTCTGTAACAACCGGGTCAGTACTCAATCAAGCGGTGAAGAAAAAGGAGTTGCTCCATTATTAGAGCCGACCAACTTTTTCAGTTTTAAACTTCGATTTAACCCTCAACACGACCTTTATTATAATGATTTCGAATAAAATCACAAAAATCAGCTCCGTGTTCTTGTAAATTCAATTTCTGACGAATTCGAGTACGTGTCATATTCACAGAATGTACACTTTGATTTATTAGAATCGCAATTTCCCTGGGAGGTAAACTGGCATAAGATAATAAGCAAACTTTAAATTCAGTTTCATTAAATTGTGGATAAGATTTATGTATAAACTGAGATAGGCCGGGATTCAACTCGTCAATCGATTCGATCAAAGAATTCCACTGTGACTCATTATTCTTACCATATACGATAGCGTCGTATTTTGCTATGGCCTTCTTGACCCCCAATTCTTCTAAATGCTTCAATTCAGATTTTAGTAAAGATGATTTGTGTAAAATATTAAATTTCCACAATAGAATTTCTCTCAACTGTTTTTCTTGTCCTGATTCTGTTGACTTTCTTTTTTCTAAATCTTTAGCTGTCTTATATAGAACCTGAATTGTGTTTTGTAAACTCACTAAAGTATTTTTTTGTTGAACAATACGTCTTAATAATAAAACTGTGAGAAGGCTTAAGAGTAATAAAAACGTTAACAGCACAATAGTATTTCTTTGACGTTTTAGTAACTGAAGGTCATGCTGTTTTTGTTGACGGATAAAATCATATTTCTGCTTTGCTTCATATATGGATTGCTGAAACCTTTCTTCGTTAATCTCTTCGGTCGTTTCATTTCTTTTCTTCTGGAATTCAAATGCAGAGTCATATCTCTCAACATCCTTGAAATAGTCAGCCAAAAAATTATAAGCACTTGCTTTAAAATAGAGATTCGACGAAGAATCTACTGTTTGTACTAATTTGTTTATATAGAAAGATAGGGAATCTTGTTGACCAGTACTTTCATATAATTCCGCTAAATTCAAATAATAACCAGGTAGAGATGTGCTATCAACATTTAAACTAAAAGATTGGTGTAAAAATTGACTTGCCATATCGTACTGTTTCAATTCAGAATATGCAACGCTCAAGTTTTGGGCAATTAAACTTTGCAATACACTGTCGTCTATCGACTTGGCTATTTTTAAACCTTTACGGAAATATAAGAATGCGCTATCCTGAGATCCTATAACATAAACATTTGTCCAATCTCACTTTGGCAGTGCACTTGTTTGTCTCTATTATCCTCCGGTGATTGCAGATACAATTGCTCTGCTAATTGGTAATTAAGCAAAGCCTCATCAAATAAACCGTGTGAACGGAATAATGTACCTGTATTATATTGTATTAATCCTTTTAGAGCAGTGTTGTTAGTTTTGTCAGCATACGATGTGGCATCCGTATAATCTAATATAGCTTGATTTAAGTCGCCTTGTTCTCGATGCACCCATCCACTATAATAACAGGCTAGCGCCGCAGTCTCAAAATCATTACTCTTTTTCGTAAAATATTTTTTTGCCTCGAATATCAGTGTATCTTCACTTATTGGCAAATAGTTTTTGTGGCGGGCTTGCACACGTACTAAGCAATAATACATATAGTCTTTCTTGTTGAAACTCTTTTCAGGATAGTAGATTGAATCAATAAGCATCAATGCACTATCAGGATAGTTTTCAATTAATTGTTCGGCCTGAGCTAACAATATTGAAGCATGTGGTTGTGGCTTACCACAAGAACTCAAGACAACTATTAATAAAAATAGCGTTTGTATTCTATAGATTGTGTCCATTTCAGAAAAGATTTGGTTGCAAATTACCAAAAAAATTGTTGGCAAACAAAAAAATGATTAATTTTTCGTCAAATCTGTTTCTGTCTCAGTTATCTTTTCAGGGCTATCACAGTTTTGCATTGCGTTATCAATTGCGATTTTTTTTTACTTAATGACTATTCCGACTCAATCAGAACAATAGCTTTTCGGCCTAATATGACAGAGTTCAAGTAAATCAGCTTGTCAATATCGTCTTCAAGTTCATTTACAGCAAGAATGGGGCCATCAGGAATATCCATGTAAATTGAAAGAAGTTTTTGCTCCAGATTAATAGCGACTATGTTTCGTTTTGGATCTTTATTAGCTGGAACGCCGAAGAATAGAGTCGGATTAATCTTTTGTCCGATTGGAATGTTAATATCTTCTTTCAAGTACAAGTGTAGCTTTATATATAAATTCACCTCCTGTACCTTGTTCTAAAACCATTCGTTCTTTATTCTTCTCTATGAGAAACCAGTACCCACCCAAAACTCTCTTTTGTTCTATAAATAGCATTTTCTTGTCCACATAGTATGTAAAAGGCTCAGTTATCACATCAGCCTCTCTTTTCATGTCGTATCTTCCCTCTTTAGAAGTATAAAATATGATACTAACTTCCGAATTTTTTATTTTGGTTTCTCCGTGAATTTCGGTTAGTATGCCTTCCCAACTTGTTTGCTGTAGGGTTTCCGAATCGAGATGAAAATCTTTTTTATTATCCTCGCAGCCTGGAAAGAGGAATAGAAATAATGAAGAAATTATCAGAATTTTAAATGCTGGGTTTATAATTAAATTATTCATTTTAAAAGTTTTATAGGGTACTATATATATTGTCCGAATAATACATTCAACTCATCATAGGATTTTATTCCCTTAATTATGTGGGATAAACCGATATTTTGCATTGGAATTTTACCCTCTTTAATAAGATTCTCTACAACTTTTATCATATTATTATAAGAAGAGCTGATTTTCTGCGATTTAAAAAGATAAAAACAGGCTTTTTCTAGTCAGAAATTTCATAAGTCTATTGATCATTTAATAATTATATTTTTTGCCTAAACTTAATCCGGCAAACTCGTTGATTTAATTAATCACAAAAATATATATTATTTAATTGTTAAACAATACGTTATAATTGACTGATAAGTTGTTTAACTTTTTATTGAAGCGATGATGTTGGTATTCTGATTGTTGCGGAATGGCTGTAATAAAGGCGATAGAACATATTTAAGTTTTTTATAATAGCCTAAATCTATTTTCAGATGTTTTTCAAATGTGAACATGGTGTTTTCTTGTCCGGTTTTGTCGCCTTTCAGCTTTATGTTCCCTGCGGAAAGAAAGGGATTCGAACCCTTGGTACCCGTAAGAGTACAACGGTTTTCGAGACCGCCCCGATCGACCACTCCGGCATCTTTCCTTATAGGCCGATTTTTGGCATCGGCCTTATAATGAAGTCTTAGAAACTGTTTAAATTTCTTACGAAAAAAGTAAATAAACAATCTTTGCCTTTAAACAGTTTCTTAATTTACTTTTGTAAGGATGTATAAAGGAGCCAAGTCTCCTTCAATCCTTTTCTTTTCGGCATCCAGCTGAGCCAAGCTGCCTTCCTGCAACTTGTAATATTTTTGATCCCCATCTTCGTACTGGGTAACCAGAATCTCTCCGTCTTCGATAAAATAAGTTCCCTTATCTTCAAATTTGGCATCTTCTTTACCCAGGTATTCGCTGACAAGTGCGAAAGTACTGTCGCTGTTGATCGTCAGTTGGGTCTTAATACCTTCGCAATCGGCGCAGGGGAGCGTTCCTTCATAAACGCCGTAATAATCCAAAGCCATTTCCGATGTATGCATATCGGGAGCCTCGGTTTTGTTCTGTTTTGCTGCGTTACTGCAGCCCATAAGCGCAACTGCAACACAAGCAAACAACAAAATGCTTAACTTTCTCATAATTATACACGGTTTAAAACGATGCAAAGGTATATATTTACCTGATGCAAAGAAATAGTTTTCACAAAAATTATTTCTTTAAAGCGTTTAACGCTGCTTTTGTAGAGGCCAGAAGCGGCTCAATGGAGATACCGGAGCCAACGGCGTTCTTCATCCACAACTGTGGAATGATCCTGCCCCGGGTGAACATTCTCTCCATTTCGTCGGCAAGATTTTTTCCGCGCATTTGTTGCCCGATCTGAAAATCAATAAGATGTCCCATGGGGTAATTGGGCAGATAAAGCGGGTAATCGATCATGTGCGAGTAAATGCCGAGCAGCGTTTCGTCTTTCCCACCCAGAACATCGGCATAATACGTGTTCCAAACATCTTTTGCAGCATTTATAACCGCTTCTTTTAATTGTGCAGGAGTAGCGTCCGGATTATCATACAGCCATTCCCAGACCCGGATATCAACCAGGGAGACTCCCATGATCTCATAACTCGACCAAAAGTTATCCAATGCCAGGTAGTACTCGTCTTCGGGGTTCGGGTTTTTGAGTCCTAAAAGTTCCAGGTCCCTCTTTTGAAAAAGAAAAGCCACGGCTTCGGTAAACGCAGTGTTGGGAACGCCGTTGAGTATGTAGTAATCCACATCGTTCATCGTGATGGTTTGTTCCACCGTATGGCCGAACTCGTGTACAGCAATGTTGTAGCCTTTATAATCCATTCCGGCAGCACCGATCCTTGTGCGCAGGTGGGAGATGTCGTTGCGCATCGTTGCACCCCAGGCGTGCCCTGCACCGCGTGACGGATCAACCACGATGAGTGACGAAATTTCCTTAGCCCTGTCGGGTTTCCAGCCGAGTTTAACAAGAATATTCGGGAGATCAGCTTCCAACGCTTTTAGATTCGGGTATTTTTTAGAGGTGATCGCCGTAAGTTGCTCTTCGGGTATTCCGCCACGGGCTTTAAATCCATCGTACCAGATATCGAAAGGCTCTAACTTCCGCCCTAAACGCGATTCGATAAATGCGGCTACCTCTTTCACTTCGGGCGATGAGAGCAACCCTTTGAAAAGGGTCTCCACATCTTTTTGAGGAATCTCCATGGTGGCATCAAAAGCACGCAATATCTGGGAGGGATAATGTGGGTAATAGGCATCGAGCTGACGCATAGCATGGAAATTGGCGAGGAAAACGTTGTACCGGGTATCGGGTTCGGGAGAAGCCGCTACTTCAGCATTGGCTGAAAACAATTTGTTCGTAACCGGATTCCAGGTGAATTTATCGCTGTTGATAGCTTGTTGAGGAATGGACTGGTCAATAATACGTTTCATCACGGTATAGATCATCCGTTGCTTTTCCAACCCCCTAATCGTATCGGCATAGTTCGATTTCAATTCATCACGCAGCCCCCAATGCGAGATCAGCTTCATCTCATCCGGGAAAAGCTGCTCGCTGTTGTCGTTGCGGATTTTTCCCATAAAAATATTGTAGTCGGAGATATAAGCATCGGCTTCGGTGAGCGTTTTAGAAATCTTCTGCTGGATAGCTGCCGGCACACGCGCTATGAAACGGTCGCCCATCCGTGCATACGCCCACTCTTTTCTTGACCATTTCTCGCCCAACTCCGTCTTTTCCTGCAACGAATAGAACGGGAAGTTCAACGCCGCAAGAAAAGCAATTTTGTTGGCATACAAGTCATCATTCAGGTGCGAGGTTACATCGTAACTCCCAAACATCATATCCACGGGGGTAATTTCTTCCCCTTCCAATTGCAGCGGCTCCTTCAGCAGAACATCTATTTTATGAAAATATCCGTCGAACACTTCAAAATTACGCTCCAGCGTATTGAAAAGTTTATCGAGTTGAGCCTCGTCGGACACGAAACTTGTTTTACAAAAATCGGCAAACTCTGCTGCCGTCCCGTCCGACTCCCGCCAAAGGGCGGCAACCTGCTGAACACCGCGTTCAATGCGGAAACATACCGGCTCACCCAACGAATCCTGCATGGTCGAAATTACTTTGTTGCTCTGCGCTTCCGTAATAAAGTTTTCTGACATCTCATTCTCTTTTTTTGATGGATTGGCATTGCAAGAAATAAGTAATGCCAACAGTACCGAAACAGATAACAGTGGTTTCATCTTTTTCATGTTTAAAATTATATCACAAAGGTAATTAGAAACTGTTTAAATTTCTTACGAAAGAAGTAAATAAACAATCTTTGCCTTCAAAAAGTTTCTTTTTTGTATTCTTCTTCTTTTTATTTGGCTCAAATAGCCCGCTATTATCGCCAAAACAAGAAAGAACTCTCCTGAAAAACAATTCTTTTTGAATAGCAAAACAAATTTAAACAGTCTCTAAAAAGTAATCTGTTTGCAGCCGGATGCAATTTTTTTTGTAGTTTTACACCCAAACCCTAAAACTAGATTTATTATGCAAGAAATTAACAATTATGTAGAAACCCACAAACAACGATTTTTAGACGAACTTTTTGAACTGATCCGAATCCCGTCCATCTCGTCTTTACCTGAACACAAGCCCGATATGTACAAAGCGGCCGAAAAATGGAAAGAGATTCTCCTCGCTGCCGGAGCCGATAAAGCGGAGGTGTTTGAAACCGATGGGAATCCGGTGACATACGGCGAAAAGATAATCGACCCCAAAGCTCCCACCGTAATGATATATGCCCACATGGACGTTATGCCGGTTGATCCTGTCGATTTATGGGAAACCGATCCGTTTGATCCGGTGGTGAAAGACGGAAAGATTTGGGCGCGTGGTGCCGATGATGATAAAGGACAGGGATTTATGCACGTAAAAGCGTTTGAATACCTGGTGAAATCGGGAAAGTTGAATTGTAATGTGAAATTCCTGATCGAAGGAGAGGAGGAAGTGGGGTCACCAAGTTTGCCCGACTTCTGCAAGAAACATAAAAAAATGCTGCAGGCCGATGTTATCTTGGTTTCGGATACGTCGATGATAGCTCCGGATGTTCCCTCCGTGACCACCGGATTGCGTGGACTGGCATACTGGCAGGTGGAAGTTACCGGCCCAAATAAAGATTTACACTCGGGAATTTTTGGCGGTGCGGTAGCTAACCCCATCAATGTGCTGGCAAAAATGATTGCACAGACCACGGATGATGACGGACGGATTTTGATTCCCGGATTTTACGACGACGTTGTGGAGGTTTCCCGTCAAGAGCGAAATATGATGGCAAAGGCTCCTTTCTCGCTCGAAGAATACAAAAAATCGCTTGGCGTGAAGGAGGTTTTCGGCGAAAAAGGATACACTACCAATGAGCGTACCGGCATTCGACCAACTTTTGACGTATGTGGCATTTGGGGTGGTTACACGGACGAAGGCGCAAAAACAGTGCTTCCATCCGTGGCCTATGCTAAGATCAGCACCCGGCTGGTTCCCAATCAGGACCATAACAAAATAGCAAAATTGTTTGTGAAGTATTTCGAAGGTATTGCGCCGAAATCGGTAAAAGTGAAGGTAGAATACCTGCACGGGGGGCCATCGTATGTTTGCCCCATTGATTTACCCGCTTACAAGGCTGCCGAAAAAGCTTACACGGAGGTGTACGGAAAAACTCCGGTTCCTGTCCGTTCGGGAGGAAGTATTCCCATTATCGCTGCTTTTGAAGAGATCCTCGGTATTAAATCGGTTTTGATGGGCTTTGGTTTAGGGTCTAATGCTATCCACTCCCCCAATGAAAACTATCCGTTGGAGCAGTTCTACAACGGTATCCGTACTATCCCGTTATTCTACAGGTATTTTGCGGAAGAAATGAAGAAGTGATAGATACATAAGCCACATATTGTGTCTCTGCGGTAATCGGTGTTAAAGGTAAAAAACCCGAAACAATTTTCCCGCTTTCAACAATAAGCGGGAAATTTTTTTGCACTCTCTGTTGGAAGGCCAAAGCTTCACCTTGTTTTTTGAAAAATCCGACCATGAATTTTCCGGTCGATCCGGCTTTTACAAACCGGTTGTGGAAAATGTGGGCGACAATTCCCATATTCATTCGAAGGTTAACTTCAACACAAGGTTGGATTTGATAACCTGTTCCGGTTTTACAAACCATCATATCCACACCCAGATAACCGGAATAGGTCGGGAACTGTTGGGCAAGTTTTTGGGCAAGCGATTTCTGGAGTTGCAGCAGCAGTTCCGTATCCGTGTATTCTCCCAACCTCTTTTCGATATCGATTTCAGGCATTAGGAGGTTGCCCAGGTACGCACCCGAAGGAGTGGATTGGAACAACGAGTATCCGATAAATTCAGGTTTTGCATCCGAAAGGTTGAATTCCATAGCAAAATCCTGAACCTTGTTCAGAACAGGTTCCGCGACAACTCCGCCTTGTTCGCGAATTACCCGCCGACACCAATCGGTTTGTTTACCGGTTATGTCGCCTTTGATCCAGATCAATCCCTTGCCGCTGCCGGAATTGGGCATTTTCAATACTTTATCTCCGTCTCGCAACAGTAAAAACTTCAATAGGGCATCAAGGGTTGAAAAAAAATACGATTCCCCGCAAAACCTTTTGTTTTCAGCCTTGAGCCCATTTAAAATATGAATGGCGTTCTGCCTTCCCGAGTGGTTGCGAAGTTGTTTTAACTCTTCTACCGAAGGCAGCTTCTCTTCCGTTACCCCGGCTTTCAGAAGTCTCTTTCTCAATGCCGGGTTCCATCCCCACGGGATAATTTTCTCCTCCGGAAAAAGAGAGATGTTAGAGAAAGGAACAAGGGAAGCCCGGATAGGGAAAATCTCTTTCAATCCCGATAAGAACGGCTCATTTTGAGCAATGCCGGCAACCACCTTCGCCTTTTCCGGAGCATACCAGACCGGCAATATGGCCAGGTCTTCCGCAATTTTAAGTGCAGATGCCGGAGGGGTGTAGTTAGTGCTGAAATTCGCTAACGCCAAATCGTTATCGGGATTGAAGAGATACATGCTCCTGAGCTACGCGTATTCTTTGGGTTCAATCTCTCCGCTCAGGATCAGCGCGCCATTTTCTGCCAGGGCCTTCATCTCATCTTCACCCGGATAAACATATACCGGCGCGATTTTGTGAATACGCTCGATGATTAAGTTGCAGAACCACTTGCTGTTCGCCATTCCTCCGGTGATTAAGATAGCATCTACATCCCCTTTGAGCACGGTTGAAAATGCCCCTATCTCCTTTGCCGTCTGATAAGCCATGGCTTCCAAAACATCGTAGCACTTTTTGTCCCCGGCCTGAGCAGCTTTTTCCACTTCATAAGCATTGTTGAGGCCTGTGTAAGCATACAATCCCCCTTTGCCGACCACCATCGACTTCATTTCATCATAGGTGTATTTACCGCTAAAAGCCATCTTTAAGAGTTCGCCTACGGGAAGCGTCCCGGATCGTTCCGGCGAGATAGGCCCGTCGCCATCCAGTGCCTGGTTCACATCGATCACGCGTCCTTTGTGATGCACCCCCACCGATATTCCTCCTCCTAAGTGTGCCACAATGAGGTCCATATCTTCGTATTTTCTCATTAAGGACTTTGCGTGGGCGCGGGCAATGGCTTTTTGGTTGAGTGCGTGGAAAATAGAAATTCTTTCGAATAGCGGATGCCCGGAATAGCGGGCAATGGGTTCAAGTTCGTCCACCACCACCGGATCAGCAATAAATGCTTCTGCCGATGGGAGCATCTTTGCGATATCATCGGCAATTAATGCGCCCAGATTACTGGCGTGTTCTCCTCTTTTTGCTTCGATGAGGTCCTTTTTCATGGCTTCGTTTACCCTGTAAACCCCGGATGCAATCGGTTTCACTATTCCTCCGCGTCCGACGACGATCCTGATGAGGTCTAATCGGATTTCGGCATCCTTTAATTCATTATAGATGATGTTTTTGCGAAATTCATACTGGTCGCTTACCCTTTTAAATTGGCTTAATTCCTCGGCCGAGTGGCGGATAGTCTTTAAAAAAACAACATCTCCGTTTTTGTAAACGGCAATTTTTGTTGATGTTGAACCCGGGTTAATAACCAGGATTCGGGGATGAGTGTCCATAAATGTAATGTTTTAAGTATTAGGTAAAATAACACTGTTTAGTCCATGGCTGCAGCCAGAGCGATGGAACGTACTTTACTGGTTTCGGTGTCGGAGCGCGAAGTGAGCACAATAGGAACCGATGCACCCATAATTACGGCTGCACAAACAGCCCCTCCCAAGAAGTTCAATGCCTTGTAAAGCATGTTCCCGGCTTCTATGTCGGGTACGAGAATAATATCGCAATCCCCGGCAACCTCACTGACGATGCCTTTGTGTGCGGCGGCCTCTTTGTTGACGGCAATGTCGATGGCAAACGGTCCGTCCACGATGCATCCTTGCAATTGATTATTGACGTTCATCTCTTTCAGCAGAGCAGCGTGAACGGTAGCTTCCATTTTAGGATTAACTGTTTCTAAGGCGGCTACGACAGCCACTTTCGGCAAGGTTATCCCGATTTTATGACACGCCTCCACGGCATTGTTTAAAATATGCACTTTGGTGTCGAAGTCCGGAGCTATGTTCATGGCTGCATCCGTTAAACACAACAGCTTGTGGTAATAAGGCGACTCAAAAAAGGCCACGTGACTGAGAATCTCTGCTTTCCGCAGGCCGTTTTCTTTGTCTAAAACGGCTTTTAGCAAGCCGCCCGTACTGACGAAACCTTTCATGAGAATGTCGGCTTCGCCGTTTTTCACTACAGATACGGCTATTTTTGCCGACTCGTTGGCTCCCTTGTCGTTGTGGATAATTTCGATATTGCTCAAATCGAAATCGATAAGGTCTGCCACTTTTTTAATTTCATTTTTGTCGCCAACCAGCACAGGGCTGGCGATACCATTCTGCATAGCTGCTTTGAGCGATTTTAGCACCGGTTCGTCTTCTGCCGCTGCCACTGCAATTTTTCGTCTGGGTTTGTGTTGGGCTTTTTCTGTAAGTTCAACTAATTTGTGAATCATAAAAAGTATTGTTAAAGGATTTCTGTACAAAATAACAAAAAAAAAAGAAGATAATCCCCTGAAATGAGATTTTTGTTGAAATACCTTGTCAGATGGCTCGTCTGGCTATATGTAGTAATTACAATAAGGGCATTTTGATATGCGTAATTTATACTTTATCTAAATTGCTGATAGTAATGTTGTAAAACATATAAAAAAATAATATACATTATCATTAATCTGTATATATTTGTATTTTTATTAGAGTATGTCATGAGAGATGTTATTCATGCTTATAATCCTCACGTTTCGGTTGATTGCGTTGTCTTTGGATTTGACGGTGAGAAATTGAAAATATTGCTTATCGAGCGCACTATAGAAGAGCAGAACTTTAGCGATAAAAAATTACCGGGAAGCATTATTTTTGAAGAAGAAGACCTGGATGAAGCGGCCACACGCATCCTGAATGAGCTGACGGGATTAAAAAATATTTACCTGAGCCAGTTCCACAGTTTCGGCAATCCCAACAGGACAAAAAATTTGCGTGACAGGAACTGGTTGGAGAAACTGACCAACATGAAAATTGGCAGAATCGTGACGGTAGGTTATGTGGCGTTGATTAAAATCAGCAGAAAGATTATTTTCGAATCGGAAAATACCACGGCTAATTGGTATGATGTAAGTTCATTGAAATCTTTCCAGTTGGCTTTCGACCACAATGAAATTGCGGATACTGCTTTGGAGCATATTCGTCATAAAGTGAAGTTAGAACCCTCAATGTTATTTGAGTTATTGCCGCAAAAATTCACCATGACCCAACTCCGTAATCTGTATGATACCATAATGGGAACAACTTCTGATGTTCGGAATTTTAGGAAAAAAATAATGCAGATCGAAGGCCTGGAGCAATTGGACGAAGTGCATCAATTTTTTTATAACTATATTCAACCGCATGTAATTCATGATGGTTGTTTATAATGGTTTGTAATACAGTCAACTGTAATATAAATTGAAACAACTCGATATTAAAAATAAATTTTTTAAAATATGAAATGGATTAAAATTATCAGCGGAATTTCGGCACTATTGTTTATGGTAACGGCTTGCGGCGATAACAAGAACTCGTCCCAACAAGGCCAGCCGGAGAAATACCCGACAATTCTACTTAACAATCAGAATATTGTGCTGGAATCGGTCTATCCTGTCACCATTAAAGGGAAGGAAGATATAGAGATACGCCCCCGTATCGACGGATTTATCAAGGACATCTATGTGGATGAAGGTGCGATTGTTAAAAAAGGACAGAGCCTGTTCAAGATAGATTCACCATTGGCCGAGCAGTCCCTTACCTCTGCTAAGGCTTCCGTAGAAAGCGCAAAAGCACAGGTCAGTACCGCAAAAACCAATGTAGAAAGGCTTGAACCACTGGCCGAAAAAGGCATAATAAGCGATGTGCAATTGAAAACGGCTAAAGACGCTTATCAAACAGCCTTGGCTGTTCAGGCACAGGCCGAAGCTGCATTGAAAAATGCCAGGGCTACAGTTGACTGGACCAACGTATCGAGTCCGGTTGACGGATTGGTCGGAGCAATCCCTTTCCGGCAAGGGAGCTTGGTGAATTCAAGCAATATTCTGACAACAGTAGCCAATACAAGCAATGTTTTTGCCTACTTCTCGCTCAACGAAAAGGAGCTATCAACGTTTCTTGATAACCTGGAAGGCAGTACCCAGGCTGAAAAGATCAAAAATATACCGGAAATTGCATTGACATTGGCTGACGGAACAGCGTATGAACATCCCGGTAAAATTGAGACCATCACCGGGTCGGTTAATGCTACCACCGGAAGCGCCGGCTTTCGCGCTGTATTTCCTAATGAACAAGGAAAGTTAAGAAGCGGGATGAGCGGAAAAATATCCATCCCGAGAAGCGTTGAAAATGTAATAGTCGTTCCACAAAAAGCTACCTATTCACAACAGAATAAAACGCTTATTTACCTGGTACAAGGTGATTCAGTAATCCAAAGGGCAATATCCGTAATACCCACTCCCGACAGTAAAAGTTACGTGGTTACCGAAGGATTGCAAACCGGCGACCGTATTGTTACGGAAGGTGTTGCCACATTGAGCCAGGGTAAAAAGATAAGTATAGAATGAGTGTGAAAAGGAGATTCCTTTGATTTAAAGAATAAAGAATATGTTAAAAACGTTTATCGACAGGCCTGTCCTGTCCACCGTTATATCGATCCTCATCGTTGTGTTAGGTATCATAGGTATAGCAACGTTACCCATTGAACAATATCCCGACATTGCACCTCCTACGGTGCAGATTTCGGCCTCTTATCCGGGAGCCAACGCCGAGGTAGTTCAAAAGAGCGTGATCGTCCCGATTGAAGAAGCCGTCAACGGTGTGGAAGGAATGACATACATTACCTCTGCCGCATCCAACAGCGGGGAAGCAAAAATTACCGTCTATTTCGAGAAAGGAGTTGATCCGGATATTGCTTCCGTGAAAGTACAAAATTTAGTAGCTACCACAACTTCTCAATTGCCCTCCGAGGTGACTCAGATTGGAGTAACCGTAAGAAAACAGTTGAGCAGTTACATCCTGATGATAGCGATGATGTCGGAAAATCCCGATTATGATGTCGAATTTGTCCAAAACTACGCCAATATCAACCTCATCCCGCAGATCAAACGGGTGAGCGGTGTAGGAGACGCTTTCGTGATGGGGGCTAAAGACTACTCGATGCGCGTCTGGCTTAAGCCGGATGTTATGGCTTCCTACGGAATAAGCGTTAATGAGGTAGTAGCCGCACTGAAAGACCAGAACGTGGAAGCAGCCCCGGGTGAACTGGGACAGAACAGCGATCAGACCTATCAGTACACGCTGAAATATACCGGTCGTCTTAAAGACGAAGAGGAATTTCAAAACATTATCCTGCGCTCGCAGAACGATCATGTACTCAGGTTGAAAGATATAGCCGACGTAGAGCTCGGATCGTTGACCTATATCGTTAACTCGCGAACCGACGGCCTCCCGTCTATTTTTATGATGGTAAGCCAGACCGGCGGTTCCAATGCGCAGAAACTGATCAACGATATAAAAGCGGTGATCGACAAGGAGTCCGAGTCGTTCCCTCCGGGCTTTAAAGTGACGTATATGATGGACTCGAACGAGTTCCTGGATGCGTCCATCAGCAAAGTATTGCATACCTTCGTTGAGGCGTTGCTTCTGGTGTTCCTTGTGGTGTTCCTCTTTTTGCAAGACTGGAAATCGACCCTCATACCAGCCATCGCGGTACCTGTAGCCATTATTGGAACGTTCTTCTTCCTGCAATTGTTGGGTTTCTCTATCAATATACTGACTCTCTTCGCTTTAGTGTTAGCGATCGGTATTGTGGTGGACGACGCGATCATTGTGGTGGAAGCCGTCCATGCTCAAATGGAACACGGAGAGCTGGATCCCCGGAAAGCGACTTTGGCTGCGATGAAAGAGATTGCTCCGGCTATTGTGGCCATTACGCTGGTCATGTCGTCCGTATTTATTCCTGTCAGCTTTATCGGCGGTACTTCGGGAGTGTTTTTCCGTCAGTTCGGTTTAACGCTGGCCTTTGCAATCCTTATTTCGGCTGTAAACGCCCTTACGTTGAGCCCGGCACTTTGCGCCGTTTTCCTCAAACCCCAAAAAAATGAGGGCAAGAAGAGGAACTTCCTGCAGCGCTTCTTTTACAACTTCAACTTAATGTTCAATGCCGGTACGAATAAATACAAGTCCTCGCTGCATTTCCTCGGAAAGAAAGAGAACCGTTGGATCACGGTTGGCATTGTCCTTGCCTTCTCCGTTATCCTGTTCGGATTGATGAAAACAATCCCTTCCGGGTTTGTTCCTTCCGAAGATGGCGGGCTGTTGATGGGAGTAGCCTCCCTTCCTCCCGGTTCATCGTTGGAAAGAAGCCAGGTTATTGTGGATCAAGTGATAAAAATGGCTGAGGAGATAGAAGAGGTAGCGCATGTTACCGACCTTACGGGTGCGAACATGATGGCCACTACATCCGGTGTTGCCAGTTCGTACGGTTCTTTTATCATTAAACTCAAGCCCTGGAACGAACGTAAACGTTCCGACAGCGAGATTGCCGCCCTGATGGCCGAGAAAACGAAGGATATCCAAGAGGCCACATTTATATTTTATGCGATGCCTACTATGCAAGGATTCGGCCTCACTACCGGTGTTTCACTTCAGATACAGGACCGGACGGGAGGCGATATCGATAAGTTCTATAATGTTTCCCGAGAGTTCCTGAAAAAACTGGAGGAGAGGGAGGAGATCATGACGGCCATGACCACCTTCAACCCCAATTTCCCTCAAAAGCAAATCAATGCGGACATTGCCAAGATCAAAGCCGCGGGACTCTCCCTGTCGGATATAATGGCTGCTTTGCAGGCCAACATCGGCAGTATGTATGTCTCTAATTTCAACCTTTACGGCAAGCAGTACAGGGTCATGGTACAGGCCTCCCCTGAATACCGCGAAAAGCTGGAAGACCTGAACGGCATTTATGTCAAGACGGCCTCCGGAGTAATGTCGCCCGTCACCGAGTTTATCAGCATCGACGATGTCACCGCGCCACAGAGGTTGAACCGTTTCAACATGTTCCAATCGATAGACGCGACCATCATCCCGAACTTCTATAAAGGATACAGCACGGGAGACGCTATGAATGTGGTGGAAGAGGTTGCCAAAGAGGTCCTTCCCCGCGGTTTCAATTACGAGTATTCGGGTATATCGCGCGAAGAGGCGTCGCAAAGCTCGCAGACCGTTATCATATTCGCCATCTGTCTGATATTTGTCTATCTGCTTTTGGCAGCGTTGTACGAAAGTTATATCCTGCCGCTGGCCGTACTTACCTCACTGCCTATAGGTTTGTCGGGTGTCTTTATCTTCCTCGAGATCTTCGGATTGAGGCAGGCCATCGTGAACAATATTTTTGTACAGATATCCATGGTTATGCTAATCGGGCTGTTGGCCAAGAATGCCATCCTTATCGTTGAATATGCGATCCAGCGCCGCAGTCAGGGGCAAAGTATCTTCAACGCGGCCGTTAACGGAGCTGTTGCCCGTCTCCGCCCGATCCTCATGACCTCGTTCGCCCTTATCTTCGGGTTGCTACCGTTAATGTTTGCAAGCGGCGCCGGGAAGGTAGGTAACCGATCCATCGGTATCAGTGCTGTTGGCGGTATGTTTATTGGTACGCTCATAGGTATATTTGTAATCCCCGTCTTATACATCCTGTTCCAAAGCTTACAGGAATTGCTTATCGGGAAAAAATCGGAAAGTAATACAAACAATTAACGGAGTAAACGATGAATAATAGATATAAAAAGAGAATTGTACTGTTTTTGGGGCTTGTGGTCCTGATGGGATTTCCATCCTGTCAGGTACTGAACAGATACCGGTCGCCCGAGATAGACAGTGAAAATTTATTCAGGGACGAAAATCCGCTGGATACCACAACGATTGCCAATATACCGTGGAGAGAGTTTTTTACGGATACGTTTCTGCAATCCTATATTGATGAAGCGTTGATAAATAATTTTGATATGCTGATCGCCGAGGAATGCATTAAGCAGGCTGAAGCGGTTTTAGGAATGGCCCGTGCAGCTTATTTCCCCGATATCGCTTTAAACGCGCAAGTTACCCAGACCCGATTAAGCAATAGGGATCCGTTAACGGGTGCGTCGAAAGATCAGAAAAACCTAGGGTATCACTCCGAGAATTATTCGTTAGGCATTGTTGCCGGATGGGAGCTCGATCTGTGGGGTAAGATGAGGAGCGAATCCCGCTCGAAATATGCTCAGATGTTGAACAGTTACGCCGGGCGGAATCTTCTGCAAACCTCATTGATCTCCAATATTGCCAATACGTATTACGCATTGGTAGCTTTGGATGAACAGTTGAAAGTGACTAACGATGTGATCTTGTTGATGGAAGAGAACCTCGTTACCACTCGGGCCCTGAAGGAAGCGGGAATGACCAACGAAGCTGCGGTTGAGCAAGTCAGGGCTGTATTGGCAAGCGCCAGGACTTCCGTTCCCGATTTGGAAAGCAATATCAGGCAGCTCGAAAATGCCATTTGTACGATGTTGGGCCGCAAGCCGGGCCCGGTAGCAAGGGCTGCCATTTCGGAGCAGAGGCTACCGGATGAGTTTGCCCATGGAATACCGGCTCAGATGCTTTCGCGTCGTCCCGATGTCAATCGGGCGGAGTTGCAATTCCGTTCGGCATACGAATTAACCAATGTTGCCAAAGCGAGCTTCTATCCTACCATCAGTTTAACATCCGGCGTGATCGGGTACTCTACGGTAAACGGATTGGAAAGCTTTTTCAAACCGGAAAACTTGTTTGCCAGCATAGCCGGAGGATTAACTCAACCGATATTTGCGCGCAAGCAATTGACAACGCAATATAAGACTGCCAAATCGGAACAGAAAATAGCTTTGCTCAATTTTGAAAAGACGGTAATATCCGCCGGTCAAGAGGTTTCGGATATCTTGTACACTTATGAGTCGTCGTTAAGGAAAAGCCGCGACAGAAAAGTGCAGGTTGAAGCATTGGACAAAGCAGTTTATTACACTCAGGAATTATTGAAAGCAGGGGAAGCCAATTACCTGGAGGTCCTTACCGCCCAACAAAGTCTGTTACAGGCTAAGTTGGACCAGGTGAGTGACAAATTACAACAGCTTCAATCGGCATCCGATCTGTACAGGGCATTGGGCGGCGGAGTTGAATGATGAGAAATTACCGGCGCACGGAGGACACCTGTTCCGCAACGCATATACCTCTGCGCCGAGCAGTACACCGGCACGAGCCGGGCTATTGACCGGCATGAGTCCTTATTGAACATGCAACAACATATTGGGACAACAACTATTGGTGCGCGCTTACGGATGGCAAGATCAAATATGTTTGGTATTTTCGTAGCGGGGAAGAGCAGCTCTTCGACCTGAGCAAGGACCCTTATGAATTACAAAATCTGGCCGAAAAGAAATCGTCGCAAAAGTCTCTCGAAGCAACGAAGCAAGCCATGGCAGAACACTTGGCAGAACGTGGAGAAGGGTGGGTTAAAAACGGGAAGCTGGTCGTCCGTGAGAAAAGCCTCCTGTATAGTCCCAATTGCCCTAAAGATTAAAATGTCCGCTTCTTACACGTTTTATATAATCAATTGGTATTTAGGAAGTTGTATGATTGCGACTAAATCATCGTCTGACGATATTTTACGACTCATCCTCGTTCGCGCCAACTGAAAGAGTAGAACTCGCTTTGCTCAAACATCTACTCTTTTTTATGTTTATCGCAAGCTATGGGTACCCCGTAAAATAGCTAAAAGGTCTCTGCTTTAGTCGCATGCATTATTCAAGAAAATATGCGAAAGTTGAATAAGTAATTGTTACATTTGTATTTCAATCCGGATCACCACCCCGGTATGGCAGAGATTATACGCACGGTATATAACACGTTAGCGCCCATTGTATCCCGGCATAACTCAACTAACATATCACAAAAGAGACCAGTATGATAATTAAAGTAGATACAGAGATTGAATTAAAACAATTAGAGATATCGGATGCAACAGATGTTTTTAAAACGATCAATAATCAAAGAGATTATTTAGGGAAATGGTTGCCTTTTGTAGCATCTACTCAAGAAATGGCCGATACTGAAAAATACATAGACTCTGTAGTTAATGCTGCTGATGATAGATTTGAATATGTTTTTACAATTCGAAAATGTAACGAATTTGTAGGATTGATTGGCTTTAAAGATACTGACAAACAAAATAAAAAGACAGAAATTGGATATTGGCTCTCAGAAAAGTATCAAAAGCAAGGGATTGTAACAAAATCAGTTGAGAGACTTTGTGATTTTGCATTCAACAGACAGGGAATAAATAGAATTCAAATAAAATGCGCGGTTGAAAACATGTCGAGCAAAAATATTCCAAAAAAATTAGGATTCAAGTTTGAAGGAATTGAACGGCAAGGAGAGTTACTTACTGGTGATTTTTATACGGACCTGGAAATATACAGTAAATTAAAATCGGATAAATGATTTGAGAACGAACAGACCCGAAGAAGAATGTGAAGCAGCTAACAAGCGTCAACCTTGACACTTGCAACAAAAGATAAGACAAAAAATAATAACTTGAAGTTGTGTCCGGCACGTATTAGGAACATTAAAATGAAAAGGATACTTTTAATATTAATGACAATGTGTTTTGTGCAGATAATGTTTGCACAGACAAATTCTGCAATAAAGCCATATGTTGATTTTTTGGAAACTCAACACGTTAGTTCAAAGGATTATATTTTTAATTTGTTTGAAAACTATGACATTGTAATTTTGTGTGAACGCGACCACAGGGAAATTACGCAATACGATTTAATTCTTGATATACTGAAAGATAAGCGGTTTCAAAATATACAAAATACATATTTTGAAATAGGAAATTCAAAGTATAATGACAAATTAAATGAATTTCTACACAATTCATCATTAACTGATGAAGAGGTTACAAAAACTGCATTGCAAATGCAACGAAATATGTTTCCGCTCTGGGAAAAAGCGAATTATACTTATTACTTAAAAGGTGTTCATAAAATAAATTCAAAGCTCACTGATAATAAAAAGGTTAATGTTTTTAATCTTGATTTTGGAATACTTTGGGAAGAGTCAGACGAAGAAAAAAATCATCAAAAAGAAGCGAATATTGGAGACCGTGATAGTGTAATGGCGGTGAAATTTATTCAATGTTATAAACAAAGTAAAACGAAAAAAGCATTGCTTGTGCTGAATTTCCGTCACGCTTTTTTGCAAGATATGTTCGGTAGAAAAAACACAGGACGATTTATTGCTGATGAATTTGAGGGTAAAGTTGCCAATGTGTATATAAATTCGTTTGTTCTAAAAAAATCAAATGTTACCGATCAGGATATTCCTAAAACGGTAGTTGGAACACCGCAAGACGGAAAATGGGAGGCCGCTTTTATGAAGTCTGACAAAAGAGACGTTGCGTTTAACTTTACAGGAACGCCCTTTGGGAATGATGCCTTTGATATGCTTCCATTTCCTAATGAGATGAAATACAGTGATGTTTTCACAGGTTTCATACACTACAATTATTTACCTGATTTTCGTACGGTCTCGGGTATAGAGAATTTTATTGATGATGAATTTTACAAAGAGTTAGTTAATCGTTATCAATTTTATAATGAGGAAATCCCTTCGGAAAATGAATTGAAAATGGATTTTAATACCGTAACCGAAGAAACGTACCGCGAAGAATTTCCCGATACCGTTGAAGAAATTGAGAAATTTTTGAATTGAAAAGTTACTCCCGGCGCAAACAGGGATTAAAAAAATGGGAAAGAGAATTACAATCTTAATTGTTTCAATAATAGTCGCCAGTGTGACTACTATTGACCTGCAGGCACAAGAAACAAATGCAATACGGACAGTTTCGGGTATCGCAACAACTTTTCGGTAAAAAATCGTTTTGTCGAAATCGACAGGGAATACTTTGATACAGAGGTGCAGGCACTTATTTTAATAGTTCCGGGGCCGCCAGCATAATCAACAATTGGGGTGTCGAAAAAACAAATGACAGGATACAAAATCTTATTGGCAGTACAATTCTCGATGATATGATGATGTATTTGGTAAACGCCCTCTATTTCAAAAGTCAGTGGCAGATGGATATAAAGTATGGTGGCAGTCCTTCCGTCAATAAATATGAATATCAATCAACTCCTTGACTATTTTAGACAGTGAAAAATTGCAGAATGCTGTTAAAAATATGCGATGGCAAAAAGTATGGTTGAAATTACCGCGTTTTAAGATAGAAAGTGGTTTTTCACTCGCTCGGCCCGTAAGAGATTTAGGAATAAAATAAATGTTTAGCGGAGGTTTTGCAAATATTTCTGATGATAATTTGTGGGTGTCTGATATTATACAAAAAACATTTGTGGAAGCAAATGAAGAGGGTACAGATCGTCCATTTTTGTACCTGATTAGAGAGAAAAGTACAGGCGTTATTTTGTTTATTGGGCGTATGGATGAGCCTTGTGAATGATTATGACTGCAGTCAACAAACAAATTGGCAACGGTAGAATTTTCATTATATCCTGTAAAATCTTATCAAGTTTTCCGGTCATCTTTTCCTTGAATCTTTCTCTTGCGAGAGAAATCGCACCTCTATCAAGATCTTTGATTGCAACATTCTCAATTACTTTGGCTGGCCAGTCGTCTTGCGGGTTATAAATTGCCTTGATATATTGGAGTAATTTCGTAATTCAGTCAGGCTTGATCCGAAACGGATATACGGAGTATTTTAAAGTGAGTGGGTCCACCAATGGCCTTTATGATTACAGGGGAAAAGCTTGCCCGGTTCAGCTGATTTGTCAATTTGATGCATTATCTTTGTTGTCCGTAAAACTAAATCCTATGTACCAATACAAATCAGAAGCCCTCATTTATGTTGAACCCTCTTATGATAATAAGGCCAACAAGGCAATAGCTGATAATTATCAATTCATCAGGGATAGTTTTAAACAAAAGAGGATCTCATTTATTTACCTGCCCAAGCTGTTGTCGAATGATAGTTTCAATAAGGTAATGGATTATAACCGTCCATACTTTAAAAATTACAACCAGGCTGATCCAGCAAAGTTGTATCCACAATTAATAAAGCATTTTAATATACGATCAAACGGACCTGCATTGGTCTATGTTTCTGATGAAGTAGATGAAATACATGAATTTGAATTTTTCCCCCTTACATCTGGTATAGCAAAAGAACAGCTAACCGTTTACATCAGAGAGATTCTTCATGAAATAAATCGAATAAAAACGGAAATTCAATTAAAAGAAGACAAATACCCGCATATATGGTTTAAGATTAGTGAGCCTTCTGTTCAATATGAAAATGGGAATGACGCTGACTCGCATTTCGATAGAGTAGCCTTTGAAATACCCGAAGAGCTGAGAAAAAAGATTAATGAGCTAAAGGAGGCGGGGTACCTTTCCAAACTCATTGAATTTCTTGAAGAACTGCAAAAGACTACCCGGCAACTCAGTCGCCTGCATATCACAAAAGACTTTAAGATCTATCTGATGGACTACGAAATGAAAGAGGTTCAAATGAGTCCATTGCCTAAAGCATTGTACTTTTTGTTTCTTAATCATCCTGAAGGAATCCTTTTCAAAGAACTGACGGACTATCGTACGGAGCTAATGACAATTTATAAAAATATATCTCTCAGGGAAAATCCCGATGAAGCCAGAGAAAGCATAAAAAAGATGACCGACCCTTTCGATAACTCGGTGAATGAGAAATGTTCCAGGATCAGAGCCGCTTTCCTGAGAGTTATTGCGGAAGATATTGCTGAGAATTACTATATAACCGGGAACCGGGGTGAAGCAAAAAAAATAGTGTTAAACAGAGAATTAGTTATATACGAAAAGGAACAAATATTGCAAGGCTTGTAAATCTTCCGATGAAATTCTCTATATCCATAACTTTGTGGCATAAACATTTAAAACATTAAAAGTTATGAACGAGAATTATTTAAAAATCATTTTTGTTATTGATGAAAGTGGCTCTATGCAGGGTACAGAATCGGATGTTATTGGTGGATTCAATCATTTTATTGAACAACAAAGATCGCAATCTTACGGCAAGATAACCGTTTCATTGTATAAATTCAATACCCATTGGAGCAGGGTTGTGGACGACCTTCCGCTGAATGAAATTCGTCCGTTGACAAACAACGATTACACCCCCGGAGGCCTTACCGCTCTATACGACACCATCGGAAATGCCATTAACGACATTGAAAGGCAAACCGCTTATTCAAAATCAGAATACAAGGCCGATATGGTGATGATGGTCATAATTACCGACGGACAAGAAAATGCTTCACGTGAATATGCTTCTTGGAAAGTAAAACAAATGATTCAGAAGCTTGAGAAAAATGAAAACTGGCAATTTATCTATCTTGGAACTGACTTGAACAACTTTGCGGATGCAGATGCCTTAGGACTTAGGTATCAGGCTTCATCGAACAAAAGAGACCTGAAACGAAAATTCGGTGTTGTCTCTAAACATTCGTTTCGACTCAGACAAGCAGATACGAATATAGATAAAGTAAAGTTTATGAACGCTTTTATAGATGATTTGGAATGTGAGGAGAATAAGTGATAGATGTTGCGGGGTTTTATCTAAATAATTGTTACATTTGCATCTCAATCCGGATGCGACGGGTTATGCGTAAAAGCTGTGACGATGAAAAGGGAAATGAGGAACCGTTGGCCCTTTCCGGAAAGGTGATCAGTCACTCTGAGTATAAAAATTCCGGATCAGATTCTACACGTTTAACTTCCGGCAGTTTGTCCTCTTGTGCAGACTACAGGTCTGATGCCGCGGCAAAAAAGTTATTTATAAAACATATAAATGCCGGATTTAATTGCTGCCCCGATAGTTTGTATTGTGCCGTGAAAATGAGTAACGATATAATCATTATTAAGGAACCATTATCCTTGGCACGATGCGCGGCTTTAGATCGTGCTTCGATGGAGACTTTAATTGATGCATTTCAACCCTGATGCTGATGTGAAGATTTAATGAATGTTCGTAAACGACCTCGATATGGCATGTTAGGTGCCAATAAAGATGCAGGGGAATTGTAAACGGTAGAAAACTTTTTTGTGATTAATGAAGATATTACAGACAATAGGCATATTGATTTTTTTGAATCTAAGCGTTAACTCACAAGAGATTCAAAGAATAAATACGAAAGACTTGATTTCAGTATCAACTGAATTCGGACTCGATTCAGCATTGCACTTATCCGGCGGATTTCCTATTTATCGAATCGACAGTATTACTGCATTAGATCTGTTAGATAAGATGATAACATATACAAGATATACTCCTTCAGAATATTTCTTCAATGAAATGGCTCATAATTGGACAAATGAGAAAGTGAAATTCAAAACTCAAAACTTAGCATTGCTCCAACTAAATGAAATTAAATCAAAAAAACGTGATAAATATAACAACCTCATTGTTTTAGATGACAAATTGATTATAAGCATAATTAAACAGGAAATTCAAATTGAGCAACAGTTGATTTCATGTTATAACTTCTGTGATTCATTATCTGATTGTCAGAAGAAAGAGTTTCCAAATTTCTTTCAAAGAATACCAAATGCGTTTACAGGTGAAACCCCATTGATAATCGAAGATTACAAAGCAAGCCACGAGAACTGCTATAAAATCATGAGACTTTTAGGAGAACTTAAAAGTGATTACTTTGATCCCAAAAAATATAAATACCATAAATCTAAATTGAGACCGTATGAGAGAGATAAAGATATCTTTCGGTTTGAGGAGCATTATAGAGAATATGATTCGGCTCTGGTCAATCTAAATGGGAATTATAACTCAATTAATGAGCTTGATTTCAGCAAAGAGCCGGAATTGCAGAAAATCATAAAAGGATTCAATGAAGACAAATGTTGGAAATTTATTCTTCAAAACGGCAGAAGAGGCTTTTTAGCTTTGGGATGCCAATTTGCACCTTTATCTGGATTTGGTGTACAATATAAAATAGAATTAATTGATAGAAACAAACTGTTGATCGTTATAATTGACGAATGGATATCATGATAATTGCCGATGTTTGATGAATAGATTAGTGTATTGGTACTGAGCGCATTTGAGTACGCAACAGTTTTTTATCGCCGATCGTTATCGGTCGGGCTGAAAGACGACACCAATAATGAAAAATGAGTGGATAACCATAATGGGAAAGAACGGAAGACTGAAGTTGACAAGCTGAAATTTAATCGAAATCTTCATGTATAATTATCGCATAGTTTTTATATATATTTTTATTTACCTGTATAGAAAAATGCGGTTTTCTATATACGTCATCTTCAATATATATATAAACAGAAAAAATTTATACATATCTATTCATTCACCGATTCTATTTGCTCAACATCTTTATGCCTTAAATCGGCACTATTATTCATGAGTAAATTAATTAATGGAATATTTAAATAATAGTTATATCTACCCGATTTTAATTTCTCTAATAGTTTAGCCTGAACAAGTTTATCCAGATAAGATGTTGCTGTAAGACGTGTTACACCGACGTCTGCCATCACGAACTCAATTTTCGTATAAGGATGGCTAAACAAGTTATTGAGTAGTTCGTGGCTATAGGATTTCTTTAGCAATTCCCGTACTTTAAACTTATAATTCTGCATAAGTTTTGATATTCCTTTTACGAGTTGTATTGTCTGTTCCGCTGTTTCTTCAACTCCTTTCAAAATAAACAAAATCCAGCTCTCCCAGTCATTTGTTTCTCTGACTGATTGTATCAACCTGTAATATTCGGATTTATTTGAAATTATATAACGGCTCAGATACAATATGGGTAAATCCAATAACCCATTTATGACAAGATAAAGAACATTGATCATACGGCCGGTTCTTCCGTTACCATCATAAAAAGGGTGAATACTTTCAAACTGATGGTGAATAATAGCCATTTTAATAAGAGGGTCAAGTTGACTTACAGAAGTATCATTGATAAAATCCTGTAAGTTATCCATATAGTTTTCAATCTCTCTCTTATCTTGTGGAGGGATATACACCACATCTCCAACTTGGTTTTTTAAAGTAGTACCTGGCACACTACGAAAACCGGCACTGTTTTTTTCCAGTTTCTGTTGAATATCTTTTATATTGTTATTAGTCAAAGCCTTGTGGTTTCGTATAAGTTGAAAACCATATCGTAATGCTTCTGCATAATTCAAAACTTCTTTTGTGGTTGCAGAAACAGTCATTCCTCTCAAATCTAAATCAGCCTTATATAGATCATCATGGGTGGTTACAATATTTTCAACGGCCGAACTATCTTTAGCTTCTTGCAAAATCAAAGTATTGATGAGAATATTCTCATTAGGAATTGTCAGGGCAACACCTTTCAACTCCGCCAACTTTTTATTCGCTTCGTTTAATTGACGCAATACAGATTTTGTCTCAACATCTAATTCCAACGGCAGTTTAGGTATTTTATAGGTCATATTTTTCATCGTTTTTTGTTTATCTTATTCGAACTTTTCCTAATTTTATCCCCAAATACTTAGAGAATATCACTCCCCCTATCATAAATTTCAGACTATAATATCATGTCTCACACTCATTATCATCTATTTATCAGAAACAAATATAAGGGAATATATTGAATAAAAAAATCCCTCTCTTCCAAAAATCAGAACTTATCGCACTCTGAACTCAGGGAAGCAACTCTTTCATTGAAAAGCAAACATACTATTTTTCTTCGATTTCAGTTGATAACGTTGTTTTTCTTTTCATTGTTTTTCTGGGCGCATGTTTGTTATAAAGAAAAGCACTTACCGGAATGACCCTGTAAGTGCTTGATTTTGAATGAGCGGCAAACGAGATTCGAACTCGCGACCCTCAGCTTGGGAAGCTAAGGATATTAATTATTGATATTTACCTATATTTATATATATCTGTTTATGTGATATTTAACTATTTAGTATAGTATAATTGTTATTGATATTTTTGGTTATTATTATATGTTTTTCTAACTTTGCTCGACCATAGCTCGACCAGATTTGATATGTTATACTTCTGTATATTAACTTTAAAGGATTATAAGATAAGACATTTTTATTAATTGCTAAATAATATCGATATGATTCACTATAGAAACAATGGTATAGGGGTCAAATTAGTAAGGAAAAAAAGATACCAGGAAGACCTAACTGTAGAGCCAATATATTGGCAGGTTACTTATAAGAGGAAATCAAGATTATACTCTACTGGATTTTCATATACCGTTGAGGAGTGGGATGATTTTCTCAATAAACAATTGCGTAAACATAAAGATACCAAGGAAACACTACAAAACTATTTTGACAATACACTACAGCCTCTAATAAAAAAATTCGCTGAAAATAATTCTTTCTCTTTTGTGGCATTAGAGAATAAATTAAAGCGAAAAGACCATCAGAATATCAACGTTAATGAGGCTTTTAAATATAAAATTGAAGCACTGGTTGAGAATAACAAGATTGGTAATGCAACGATTTACTCTTCTACTATTAATGCTTTGATGAAGTTTAAGCATTATAAGCGTCTTAGGAAGAATGCTGATAAAGAGGCTTTCATCAAACAGTGTATTGAATGTAAACACATATCTGTCGGAAAGAAGGCATTAAATATAACTGCAAAAATAGTCTTCGAGGAAATAACCCCAGAGTTTTTAACTGAATGTGAAAGATTCTGGCTCGACATAAAAATCGCACATGGAACTATCGGTATATACATGCGCACATTGAGGGCCATCATCAAGAATGAAGAGGGAGAAAAACCATATATAAATTCCGAAGAATATCCCTTTGGTAAAAAACGTGGTAAGTACGACATCCCGGAAGGTGGACGTAGAGAAGTTGCTCTGGAACTTGAAGGTATTTGGGGAATAGAAGGTTTTGAGACTGACATTGACCCATTGATACTTGCAAGGGATGTTATCGTTTTTATGTACTACGGTAATGGGATGAACTTCGGAGACTTTTGCCGGTTAATGTATGAAGATATTGATGCTCCTACCCAAGAAATAGTTTTCCAAAGAAAAAAGACTTTACGTGATGGTGAGAAACCGACCTATATCTATGTTCCATTACTTCCTCCTATGGTTGAAATAATTAACCGGCATGGAAACAAAAAACAGGACGGATATATCTTCCCATTTCTTAACGGTATTGAGCCAACAAGCGAAAATGAGGATAAAATCAAAGAAGCGATTAATGCAGCATTGGCTCCTATCAATTCCTCGTTAAAGATAATTGCCGAGAAACTGGAATTAGACCCGGAACTATCAACGTCATACAGCCGGAACAGCTATATTACACACCTTACTACCGAAATGTACGTCAATCCCATTGTGGTAAAGAAAATGGTTGGTCATAGTACGAAGAAAGACGTGACGGCAGGATATGTCAACCTCACACCCAAAAAAAGAAGGGAGATCAATTCAAAATTGTTGAACCCAAATAAGAAATATACGACGATCAATTCCGGGAAGGCGGTAGAAACCGGGTAAATGATCTGCTGGGAGAGATAATCGGTTTACATTGTATAGAATATTTGTAGCATAATTGCATATATACTAATAAAAATAAACCAACTGCTGTAGGAACTTAAATATAGAGGCTATATCACAGATGATGATTAAATCAAAGATGTTAAACCCATATATTTATATCATAAAAGATTATAGGATTAACAATAAAGTGGCTGTTTTTCATACCTTTGTCAATAAATTTATATTCAGGAGAGTTTGAATAAGCAATGTTGTTTTTGAATGTGGATAGTGCGAGAGGGAAGGAGAATTTTATCATAATTAAATAGCTCATGGAATTAGCAATAATACAGAGTAAGATATACGATATAAGGGGCGTAAAGGTCATGCTGGATTTTGATTTGGCAGAGATGTACGGTGTGGAGACAAGGGTTATGAATCAAGCCGTAAAAAGGAATTTAAAGCGTTTCCCCGAAGATTTCATGTTCCAACTGACAGAGACTGAATGGAAAGGCATCTCATCACAATTTGTGATGACATCCAGAGCCAAGCGTCCTAAATCGGCAATCCCTTTTGTTTTTACTGAACAGGGCGTGGCTATGCTATCAGGTCTTCTCAACAGTGATGTGGCAATAGAGGCAAATATAAGAATCATGCGTGCGTTCGTGTTTGTGCGAAATATGCTGACCAATCCACCAATGGATGAACTGTCGGAACTAAAAAAAGAGGTAAGGGAACTCAAGGAATATATGGAAGAGGTATTCACCGACTACAATGATATCAACGAAGATACGAGGATGCAATTAGAACTTATCAATGAGTCATTGGCTGAACTGCAAGCGCAAAAGAAACTATCCGGCAAACCACGTAATCCGATAGGATTTGTAAAACCAAGATAAAAGAGAATTTGATTATAATTAAATAGCTCATGGAATTAGCCATAATACAGAGTAAGATATACAATATAAGGAGCGTAAAGGAAGACATGATTGTTTGAGATCACAAATTGTGATCTTGAACAAAGGGCATGGATGATAATCCATTCCGAAGGAGAGGATCTTCATCCATTTTTATTTGAGTTTGCGAATTGCGAAGCAAATCAGCAAAGTCGAGAGTATGCCAACCATCAGGCCGATGGAGAATAATCATAAAAATTCTGATACAAACGCATATAGTTTAATATTATTAGTATATTTGCAGTATGACTACAACAGGACAAACAAAAATAAACTCATTACTGCAGAAATTTCCACCCGGGGCATTGTACTTTGGCTCGTGGCTAAATCAAAATGGAATATCCTATTCTCTGCAGAGACATTACCGTAATTCGCAATGGCTTACGGCAATAGATGACGGTGTGATGTACAGGACAGGTGAAAAACCTACCTTGTTTAGTGCTTTGTCGTGCTACAACAGCCAATTAGGTAAGAAACTCCACATAGGAGCGGTACCAGCTTTAGAAATGCGGGGATTGGCCCATTACGTTCCACTTGGCCGGCAAACGATAGTAATATATAGCCCCCGGGGTGAATGGTTTCCAAAATGGTTTTCGGAATATGACTGGGGTGTTGATATACTGAAGAAATCCTCGGAATATAGCGAGGAAGGAATATCAACAGTCAATGAAAACAATTTCGAGGTAGCGGTTTCTCTGCCTGAAAGGGCATTTCTGGAAAGTTTAGACCTTGCCCCAAAATATTACAACCTTACCGATCTGTACCAGATCATGGAAATGCTTAACGGTTTGAGGCCAAAGTTACTGCAACAGTTATTAGAGGAAAACAGTTCGGTAAAGGTGAAACGGTTATTTCTTTATATGGCAGAAAAAGCCGGGCATTCGTGGTTCCATGATTTGAACATGGACAGGATAGACCTGGGCAAAGGCAAACGCTCAAACGTGAAAAATGGCGTATATGATCCAAAATATCAGATAACTTTACCGAGAGATTTGGCATATTATGAATAGAATGTACCGGCAACAGGTTGAATTACTTTTGAGAATTATCCCGACATTAGAGGAAGTGGATAGTTTTGCCATTCATGGCGGAACAGCGATCAACCTCTATATTCTCGACCTTCCTCGGTATTCTTATCAAAAGTAAAAGATTATCCAAAGTCACAAAAAAACAGTGTTGATAATCAATCATTTTCTCTCATCACTTTTCAGTATGACTTTGGATAAAATTCTAATGTCCAAGACTTTTCAACC
>Ga0207420_1000171_pt1 | contig 117929 bp, 108 predicted proteins | sample ThiBio_inoc_biof_FD_183941 | JGI IMG/M metagenome (GOLD analysis project Ga0207420, IMG submission 183941) | Wastewater bioreactor microbial communities from Cape Town, South Africa - Thiocy_inoc_biof (SPAdes) | ecosystem: Engineered > Bioremediation > Thiocyanate > Unclassified | place: South...
TTTTATCTAGTGACGATGGCGGAGGGGCAACACCTGTTCCCATACCGAACACAGAAGTAAAGTCCTCCAGCGTCGATGGTACTTAGCGGGCAGCTGCTTGGGAGAGTAGAACGTTGCTAGTTAGAAATTCTCATACTATATGAAAATTTCAAAAATGCTGATATTTGTTACTTGTGCCTTCACGCAAATTACATTTGCGACGGCGGCAAGCTTAACAGGTTAAGCTTATTCCAAGGTAGCTCAATGGTGGAGCACTCGGCTGTTAACCGATAGGCTGAGGGTTCGAATCCCTCCCTTGGAGCCAATTTATTTAAAAGTTGCCGTGGTGGCGGAACTGGCAGACGCACAGGACTTAAAATCCTGCGGTGGCGACACCGTACCGGTTCGATTCCGGTCCTCGGCACCAACTTTTATCGCGGAGTGGAGCAGTGGCAGCTCGTTGGGCTCATAACCCAAAGGCCGCAGGTTCGAATCCTGCCTCCGCAACCATGAATATTTACATTGCTGGTCGTAATCTTAGATTACCGTTCACCAATGCATTCATGGCCCCTTGGTCAAGCGGTCAAGACACCGCCCTTTCACGGCGGTAACAGGGGTTCGATTCCCCTAGGGGTCACCATTTGGAAGTTTAGCTCAGCTGGGAGAGCATCTGCCTTACAAGCAGAGGGTCATAGGTTCGATCCCTATAACTTCCACCATTTTGAACTTAGAAATAAGTTCTATGCGGTCCAGTAGTTCAGTTGGTTAGAACGCTAGCCTGTCACGCTAGAGGTCGAGGGTTCGAGTCCCTTCTGGATCGCCATTTATATGCCGGTGTAGCTCAATTGGTAGAGCAACTGACTTGTAATCAGTAGGTCGCGGGTTCGAGTCCCATCACCGGCTCCATTTTTCAAAGTGGAGGGGTTCCCGAGTGGCCAAAGGGGGCGGACTGTAAATCCGTTATCTGCGATTTCGAAGGTTCGAATCCTTCTCCCTCCACCAAAAAATATGCGGAAGTGGCTCAGTGGTAGAGCATCGCCTTGCCAAGGCGAGGGTCGCGAGTTCGAATCTCGTCTTCCGCTCCAATTAAATAGGCGTCCGTAGCTCAACTGGATAGAGCACCGCCCTTCTAAGGCGGGGGTTTGGGGTTCGAGTCCCTACGGACGCGCCATATTAAGGAGAGGTACCGAAGCGGTCATAACGGGGCGGTCTTGAAAACCGTTAGGGTGCAAGCCCACGTGGGTTCGAATCCCACCCTCTCCGCCATTTAAATAATTGTGGGCGTATAGCTCAGCTGGTTAGAGCGCACGCCTGATAAGCGTGAGGTCGGTGGTTCGAGTCCACTTATGCCCACCACAATTATGCCCAGATAGCTCAGTCGGTAGAGCAGGGGACTGAAAATCCCCGTGTCGGTGGTTCGATTCCGCCTCTGGGCACCAACTAGATCAATGATTAAGATTTCTTAGTCGTTGGTCTTTTACTTTTTTGTTAAATAAGTTATAGTATTAGTATTACAGATCATAGCGAATAGATTAAACTGAATGATCAGACTTAGAATAAAACACAATGTTAAATAAATTATTACTACTAAATACGTAAGGATATAAATATATGATTATGAATAAAAATGGTTTTTGCAATATAGAATTGGAAAAGGAAGAGTCTGAGAGTATCCATTTGAATAAAGTAAGCAATTTATTAAATGAATATCGAGGTCAACTAGATGAAATTGATCAAAATATAGTTAAATTACTTTCGGATCGATATAGGACGACAGATTTGGTGGGTCAATATAAAAAAGTACAAAAAATTGAAGTCTTAGATTCAGAAAGAGAAATGAGACTATTAGAAAGAGTTAAAGCGTTATCAGTTGAATATGGTATTTTGACTGAGCAAGAAGATTTGGAATTTATGGTTGCACTCTATGAATTAATAATGTCACACAGTAGACAAAGACAACTTAATAATAGATAAACAATTACAATTATATTAAGATTCTCGGTAAGCTCATGTAAAATGAATACATTAATAGTATACTTGAAATGGTATTTATTAAAGAATTTTGAGGTGTTTATGGAACTAATTAATTCATTGCTTGACACAATGATGGCCTTTTTGTCAGAAATCAAACTAAACTATATAATCGATATCGGAATTATTGCCTTTGTTTTTTATAAATTATTGGGATTAATAAGAGAGACGCGAGCAGAGCAATTGGTTAAAGGGTTTTTAATTATTCTGATTATCTCAAAATTGAGTGAATGGGCAAAACTATATGCAATTAATTATATTTTGCAAAATACATTTACAATTGGACTTATTGCATTGGTAATTATATTTCAGCCGGAGCTTCGTAAAGCGCTAGAGCATCTTGGAAGAAGTCAGTGGTTATTGACAAATAATAAAAAAGGCACACTTGAAGAACAAACGAGATCGATAAATGAAATTGTTGATGCTGTAAGTGTGATGTCGAGAAAAAAAATAGGTGCTTTAATTGTCATTGAGAGATTAATTGGTATAAATGATATTATTGATACTGGAACTATAATAGATGCTCAAATAAGTGCGGACTTGATTATGAATGTGTTTTATCCGAAGTCACCCCTTCATGATGGTGCGGTAATAATTAAGAACAACAGACTTATGGCTGCAGGCTGCTTACTCCCCTTGTCTTCAAATAAATATATTAGTAAAGAGTTGGGAACAAGGCATAGAGCCGCTATGGGAATGACAGAGAGCTCGGATGCTTTAATCGTCATTGTCTCTGAAGAAACAGGTGCAATATCAATGGCTGTAGAAGGAAAATTGCAAAGATTTTTAGATACCTCCACGTTAAGAGACTTGATGATTAATACGCTTGAGAATGAAAAAGATGGAGGTGAAAAACGTGCCACAAAAAAATAAAACGCCCTTCTTTTTCAATAGCACAAAAAATATGTTTGTAAAAGCAATTAACTGGATTGTTAAGTTACCTAAGGCAATCTTTGATATTAAGCTATCTCATAATACAGGGACAAAAATATTATCCTTAGCGATGGCTATTTTGTTTTGGATTTTTGTAATGGATCAGGTGGATCCCGAGATAACAAGAATAATCGAAAATGTACCTGTTCAGCTTACAAATACACAAGAACTAGATCAAAATAATCTAAAAATTATGAATCAAACAGATTATTTTGTAAATGTGGAGGTGACAGGTCGTCGTAATAACGTTCTCAGCCTGAATGCCAAAAATATATCGCTTTGGGCAGATCTTAGATCTGTTCGGAGTGGGATAAATAACGTTTATATCAACAGTACAATTAATTCAGAATCGGTTTCCATAAAAGCAGTAGTTCCAAATGAAATTGTATTGACTGTGGATCGAGTGGTCTCACTTCCTAAGCCAGTTCAGATAATAATAAGTGATCAATATCAGGATACACTGTATCAGAAAAATCTTGAAGTGACACCTCTTGAAATAAAGGTAACTGGTCCTGAAAGCTTGGTCAATTCGGTATCTTATTTAGGTGGAACCATTTCCGTGGGGACATTAGACAACGATTATCAAAGGGAGGTTTCACTAGTTCCGTATTCTTTTGATGGTGAAGTTGTAAACGGTGTGACTCTAGAGAGTAGTTATGCTAATATCTCACTAACTATTGGGAAAAACAAATCCATTTCAATTGAGCCACTCGTTACTGGAGTACCTGCAGAAGGATATAAGGTTGTTGGAATTACAGTAAATCCACAAAATGTTACCGTACAAGGTGATGTTACCAATATTGATGATATAACTACTTTAATGACAAAGGAAATTCAGCTGAATGGTGATGAAACCGCTACTTTAATCGTTGAGAAAGAATTGAATTTACCAGAAGGTATTACTGTATCCACAGGTATACCGACTGTTCAAGTAGAAATTCAGATTGAGGAAGTGCAGACAAAGGAATTTACCTTTGCTATAAACGAATTACCAATCGTAAATCTTAATCAGGGTTTTATCACGGATTTGAATTCAAATGATGGTGTCATTACAGTTAAAGTTACTGACATTGAATCAGTAATTGCTGGATTAAGTAAAAATGATTTACATTTGGATTTGAATTTTAGTAATGTAACAGAAGCTGGGAATTATCGATTAATTGTTAATTATTCAAGTGTAAATAACCTGGAAAACATTACTATAGATCCTGAATATGTTGATGTAAATGTATCTGAAGGCTCAACACCATAATTAATCACTAATATAAAGACATATCATTTGATATGTCTTTATTATTTTGAAATTGACGGAAACAAAGTACTTGACTTGCTGAAGTGGAGATGAGATTGATAGAATTGTTCAGTGTAATGGTTTCTAGTCAACTTGCTGCAGGAAACTAGTTTGATTTAAAAAGGGCTTGTTTTAACAATTTGACACTTTATGATAGAATAATATTGTAGCTAGAATTGTGTAATTTTGGTACACCTTAATTTAGACATAAGACGAGGTAGATATGCGTAGAGATATACAAAAAATTCTCGATTCCACTCATGATGCAATGATTGCAGTAGATTCAGAGGGCATTATTACAATCTTTAACCATTCCGCTGAAATTCTAACGGGTCAGAAATATGACGATGTAATCGGAAGAAAGGTTGAAGCTGTAATTGAGAATACTAGGTTACCTATAATATTGAAAACGGGTAAGTCTGAGCTAAACCAACAACAACCGCTGAATAAGATTACGATTATAACTAACCGGATGCCAGTTTTAGGTGATAATGGAGAAATTGTTGGTGCTATTGCAGTATTTCGCGATGTGTCTGAGCTAAAAGAACTTGCTGAGAGGATAACAAACTTAAGTGAGGTTCGAGAAACGCTTGAAGCAACAATTAATGCGACTCAAGATGCAATTTCAGTAGTTGATGAGAATGGTATCGGTACTTTAATTAATCCAGCGTATACCCGAATGACTGGTTATACTGAAAAGGATGTAATAGGAAAGGATTGTACCTTTGATTTAGCTGAAGGCGATAGTGTTCATAAGGAAGTACTAAAATCTGGAAAGCCAGTAAAAGGTAAAAGATTAAAAGTAGGACTAATGAAAAAAGAGGTTATTGCTGAGGCTGCACCTATTATTGTCAAGGGAGAGCTAAAGGGCTCAGTTGCAATTATTCACGACCTGACTGAGATAAATGATATCTATGAAAGACTGGATCAAGCAAAGCAAATCATAAGAAATCTTGAAGCAAAATACACCTTTGATGATATTATTGGATCAAGTGAGATTATGATAAATGCAATTGAAAAAGCTAAAATAGCAGCTGAAACACCTGCAACTGTAATTATTAGGGGAGAGAGTGGTACCGGTAAAGAGCTTTTTGCGCATGCGATACACAATGCCTCAAATAGACGTTATGCGCAGTTTGTAAGGGTTAATTGCGCAGCAATCTCAGAAAATTTGCTAGAGAGTGAGCTGTTTGGTTATGAAGAGGGTGCTTTTACAGGAGCTTCTAAAGGCGGAAAGGTTGGTTTATTCGAAAAAGCAAACGGTGGTACTATTTTTCTAGATGAAGTTGCTGAGCTAAGCTTAAATACTCAAGCAAAACTGCTCCGTGTGCTTCAAGAAAAAGAGATATTGAGGGTTGGAAGTAATAAACCTCAGTCAATAGATGTACGTGTTATATCAGCAACCAACGTGGATCTTGAGAATGCGATTGCTGAGAAGAGGTTTAGACAAGATTTATACTACAGACTTAATGTAGTGCCGATTGAAATACCACCGCTTAGAAGACACAAGGCTGATATTCCAAGCCTAGTAAAGCATCTAATTAATAAATATAATCAAGAATATGGCAGAAATGTATCCGATATTTCTGCTGCAGCGACAGAGCGTATATTAGCCAATGATTGGCTAGGAAATGTTAGAGAATTAGAAAACTTCATTGGTAGAGCAATGATCAACATTAAAATGCATGAGCATTTAATGACTTTAAAGCATCTTCCATCCATTCATGTCGATCAAGCACTTATGGATGTTCAAAAACATCAAATTGTGTCCATTAGTGACAATTACAGGCTTGAGGATAATATTAGGCATTTTGAGAAGGAATTTATCTTAAAAGCATTAGATGCTTATCATGGGAATCGTGAAGAAACCGCGGCCGCGTTGGGTGTATCACTCAGAACATTATATTATAAAATGAAGCAGCTAAACATAAATGAAAAATAGGTGCAATAGTTTGCACTTATTCTAAATGCATGCAAATTATTGCATGCATTTTTTTGCGCAAAACAAAAGTTTTATATCGCTATTATCAGTTGATATATGTGTTTTCAATGCTTTACAAATTACAAGAAGTTGGCACGAGAATTGCGATTATATAGATGGATAAAAAATTGGAGGTATCAAATGCAACGAGAGCTTGTTTTAGTTTTGAACCCTGGCTCAACTTCAACTAAAATCGCTGTTTACAGAGGGACGGAGAGGTTGGCTCAAGAGAACTTAAACCACGATACGCATATGTTGGATGGATTTGAGAAAATTACAGATCAATACGATTACCGTAAGGATATGATTATTGGTTGGTTAAAAGAAAATGGATTCAATACCCAAGATTTAAGAGCTGTTGTAGGCCGTGGAGGGTTATTAAGACCGATGCCAAGTGGTGCATACCGCGTAAGTGAGCCTATGGTTAAGGATTTAATTATCGGTATTCAAGGTGAGCATGCTTCCAATTTAGGTGGTATGATCGCAGATGCAATTGCAAAAACTGAAGGCATAGACGCTTATATCGTCGATCCTGTTGCGGTGGATGAGTTTGAACCACTTGCAAGAATCTCAGGTATGCCAGAGTTAAAACGTAAGTCATTGGTACATGCGCTTAATATTAAAGCGATCGCACATAGAGTTGCTGATGAAATGGGGAAAAAAGTTGAAGAGCTTAACCTGATTTTAGCGCATCTCGGTGGTGGCATTTCCATTGTACCTATGAAAAAAGGTAAAATTATTGATGCAAATAATGCCAATGAAATGGGACCATTTTCACCAGAAAGATGCGGTGGATTACCGGTAGGTGATGTTGCGAAAATGTGCTTCTCTGGAGATTATACGCCAGCTGAACTCAAAAAGAAAATGCGTGGCAAGGGCGGCATGACCGCTTATCTGGGCACTAATGATGGTAGAGAAGTTGTTAAACGCATCGAAGCGGGTGATAAAGAAGCGAAGCTTGTATTCGAAGCGATGGCTTACCAAATCGCTAAGGAAATCGGTGCAATGGCAACGGTAATAGAAGGAAAAGTAGATGCGGTAGTTCTCACAGGAGGTGTCGCATATTCTAAATATTTAACAGATTATGTTACAGAACGCGTTTCATTTATCGCACCAGTTATTATAAAAGCGGGTGAGGATGAAATGGAAGCTTTAAATTTAGGTGTTCTTCGCGTACTTGAGGGTGAAGAGGTTGCCAAAATATACGAGGATGAGGTGAGCTTTAATGATTAAAAATTTTGAAGAATTGTTATCGAAAGCTAAAGCAAATGGTCCTAAAAAAATATCAGTTGCATGCGCGCAGGATGACGATGTTTTAAAAGCGATAAAAGCTGCTTATGAGCAAGGTATCGTCAATGGCTATTTAGTTGGTAACGAAGCAGAGATTAGAAAAATCGCTGCTGAAATCTATTTAGATTTGTCCGGCTTTGAGGTGATTAACATTGTTGATATGGCAGAAGCCTCATTAAAAGCGGTTGAACTCGTATCTAGCGGCAAAGCTGAAATCGTAATGAAAGGCTTAGTGGATACTTCAATTATCCTCAAAGCTGTTTTAAATAAAGAAGTTGGGTTAAGAACAGGTAATGCACTTAGCCATGTAGCCATCTTTGATGTACCGACATATCATAAGATCTTGCTTGTAACGGATGCAGCTATGAATATTGCACCAGATCTTCACACGAAAAAACAAATTATTGAAAACTCTTTAGTTGTAACTAAAGCGCTTAATATCGAAACGCCAAATGTTGGTATTATAGCGGCTAAAGAAAAGGTAACAGAATCAATGCCTGCAACAGTTGATGCTGGTGCACTTGTGAAGATGAACCTCGATGGTGAAATTGCAGGTTGTAAAGTAGGTGGTCCTTTTGCGCTCGACAATGCAGTTTCTAAGGAAGCAGCAGAAATCAAAGGGATTAAAGACCCAATGGCAGGCGATGTTGATGTATTACTTTGCCCGACGATTGAAGCTGGAAATGTGCTTTACAAAGCATTAAACTTCTTAGCTAATGCAAAATCAGCGGGTATCATTGTTGGTGCTAAAGCACCTGTAGTTTTAACTTCTAGAGCAGATTCTGATGAATCTAAGCTCAATTCAATCGCTCTTGGCGTTTTAATGGCATCTTTATAAAATAAGCATTTAAGAAAACTCATGATAGAGAATCAAGTTTGGCTTGAGCTAAGTATTGTTAAGTCGTTAAACTTGATTAAAGTTTAAGAGGGTATCATAAGGAGGCATAAATGGAAGTTTTTAGAATATTGGCGATAAATCCGGGGTCAACTTCGACTAAAATCGCGATCTATGACAATGAGAAAGAAGTGTTTGAAACGACTTTAAGACACTCTAATGAAGAAATTGACAAGTATGAAAAAATCACAGACCAATATGATTTTAGAAAAGATGTTATTTTAAATGCATTAAATGAGAATGACATTAATCTGACTAAATTAAGTGCAGTTGTTGGTCGTGGTGGTTTATTAAAACCCATCAAAGGCGGTACTTACAGAGTGAACGACTTGATGATTAAAGATTTAATTGCAGCGCAGATGGGCGAGCATGCTTCTAACTTAGGTGGTATGATTGCAAATGAAATCGCAAATCAACTTAATATTCCAGCATTTATCGTAGACCCGGTTGTCGTTGATGAAATGGAAGACGTCGCTAGAATTTCTGGTATGCCTGAAATTTCTAGAAAATCAATTTTCCATGCGTTAAACCAAAAGGCAGTTGCTAGAAGATACGCGAAGGAAACTGGTCGACCATATAGTGAACTCAATTTGATAGTCGCACATCTCGGTGGTGGTATATCAGTGGGTGCACATGAAAATGGACGTGTAATCGATGTCAATAATGCACTGGACGGCGAAGGCCCGTTTTCCCCTGAGAGAACGGGTGGTTTACCGGTGGGCGATTTGGCGAAATTATGCTTCTCTGGCAAATATTCACACGCAGATATCAAAAAAATGATCAAGGGTAAAGGCGGTTTAGTGGCTTACCTTGGCACTAATGATGGTCGTGATGTGGTTAAAATGATTGAGTCGGGTGATGAAAATGCCAAGTTGATCTTCGAAGCGATGGCCTATCAAGTGGCTAAAGAAATCGGCAGCTGTGCAGCAGTTCTAAAAGGAAAGGTGGATGCAGTTATTTTAACCGGCGGTCTTGCTTATGGTGAGATGTTAACGACTTGGATTAAGAACAGAGTATCATTCATCTCAGATGTCATCATCTATCCTGGCGAAGATGAAATGAGTGCACTTGCTCTTGGTGGTTTACGTGTACTTAGAGAAGAAGAAACACCTCAGGAATACAAGTAGTTTACAATAAATAATTGAAAAGTAAGCATTAAGACGGATTGAAATCTGTTCTAACTGAGTTAGACAGTTTAGTATGACCGTTTAATAGAACCGTTTAATAACAGTTTAATAGAACAGTTTAGTTTAATTTAATTGTTCAGTACTGTAAGTCACTAGGTTTTCAATGATCAAATTTTCGATAAAGTAGCAACATGACAGACAGTAAATGTGATTAATTAAGGAAAAGGTGAAGTATGACATTAGATTTAATGAAGGATGCAAGAATTAGGATTATTATTGGACATTATGGAAGCGGCAAAACTGAATTTGCAGTGAACTACGCAATGTTACTCAGTCAGCAGACTTCAAACGTGGCAATTTGTGATTTGGATATCGTTAATCCTTATTTTAGATCGAGAGAGAAGGCTTCACTTCTTGAGTCAAACGGCGTTACAGTGATCTCTGGAGCGAGAGGACACAATGCAAACCTCGATGTGCCAATGGTTTCCCCAAGCATATTGGCACCGATTCAAAACGAGGAGATGCAAGTGATCCTAGACGTTGGTGGTGACGCTGTCGGCGCACGAATTTTAGCAAGATTTGCTGCTTACTTTAAACCAGGTGCATACGATATGTTCTTCGTTTTAAATGCGAATAGAGAACAGACTCAGGATGCACAAGGTGTGATCTCACATATCAGAAATATTGAAGATACAGTGGGTTGTAAAGTAACAGGTATTATAAACAATACGCATTTACTGAGAGAATCAGGTTTAGAAGACGTTTTAAAGGGTCAAAAGTTAGCGGACGAGGTTTCAAAACTTCTCAATATCCCAATAAGGTACATCAGCTCACTGGAAAAGGTTACCCGCCAATTACCAAATGATTTAGAGGGACAAGTGTTCCCGATTAAGATGTACATGAGAGAAGATTGGATGTAGTGAACTCAGCTAACAGGATTAAGGTATAGGAGGATTTAAAGGTGGCTAAAGGTAAAGTTACATTTAATGAAGACATTTGTAAAGGCTGTGGGCTATGTACAACTGCCTGCCCAGTGAAAATTGTGACTATGGATACTTCTAAGATCAACATTAAAGGTTTCCATCCAGCGACAGTGTTCGAAATGGATAAGTGTATCGGTTGTGCAAACTGCGCAATGATGTGTCCAGATTCTGTTATCACAGTAGAAAGATTTTAGGGAGGTAAGGTAATGGCTAAGGTATTGATGAAAGGTAATGAAGCAATTGGCGCTGCTGCGATTAAAGCAGGCTGTAAATATTTCTTCGGATACCCAATCACACCACAAAATGAGTTACCAGAGTATATGTCAAAAGAGATGCCTAAAGTGGGCGGCGTCTTTTTACAAGCTGAATCAGAAGTAGCTGCAATTAATATGGTGTATGGTGCTGCAGGTGCAGGCGCACGTGTTATGACATCATCATCTTCTCCAGGGATTGCACTTAAACAAGAGGGAATCACTTATATCGCAGGCGCTGAGTTGCCTTGCGTTATCGTTAATATCGTTAGAGGCGGCCCTGGTTTAGGTGGTATTCAACCTGCTCAATCAGACTACAATCAAGTAACGCGTGGCGGTGGTAATGGCGACTACAAATTATTAGTGTACGCACCAGCGAACTTACAAGAAATGGTTGATTTAATGCAAGAAGCTTTTGATGCTGCGGACTACTATAGAAATCCAGTAATGATGGTTGGCGATGGTATGATCGGACAAATGATGGAGCCAATCGAATTTAAGGAGAGCGTTTCTAGATTTGAGTTACCATTAAAAGACTGGGCAACTACAGGTACAAAAGGTCAAAGAAAACCAAATATCATTAACTCATTGGCACTTGATCCAGCTGAACTTGAAAAACACAATATTCACCTTCAAGAAAAGTACAGTGCAATGAAAGAAAATGAAGTGAAATATGAAGCATATAATCTTGAAAATGCTGAAGTTGTTATCGTTGCATACGGCACAACATCACGTATCGTAAGAAATGCAATTATTGATCTTAAAGAACAAGGCATTAACGTTGGTCTTATTAGACCAATCACACTATGGCCATTCCCTGAAAAAGCATTTGACTTAATTCCTTCAGATTGTAAAGCTGTACTTTCGGTTGAAATGTCTATGGGTCAAATGATTGACGATATCAAAATCGCTGTTAATGGCAGATATCCAGTTCATTTCTATGGACGTTCTGGTGGTATGATTCCTACTCCAGAAGGTGTAATGAACAAAGTGAAAGAATTGGTTGGAGGTGCAAAATAATGGCTGTTGTTTATCAAAAATCAAAAGGTTTAACAGATAAAGAAACTCACTACTGTCCTGGTTGTACACATGGTATCATCCATAAGCTTGTGGCAGAAGTTTTAGAAGAATTAGGTGTTTTAGGCGATACGATTGGTGTTGCACCAGTTGGTTGTTCAGTACTTGCTTATGACTACTTTAATTGTGATATGCACGAAGCTTCTCATGGTAGAGCACCTGCAGTTGCAACTGGTATCAAACGCGTATTACCTGATAAAGTTGTATTCACTTACCAAGGTGATGGTGACTTAGCTTCTATCGGTACAGCTGAAATCGTTCACGTTGCACACAGAGGCGAAAAAATTACAACCATCTTCGTTAACAATGCAATCTATGGTATGACAGGTGGTCAAATGGCACCTACGACTTTAATTGGTCAAAGAGCGACAACTGCACCTCTTGGTAGAACCGTTGAACATTCAGGTATGCCGCTTCGTGTATCTGAAATGCTTGCAACCATCGATGGCGCTGCTTTTGTAGAAAGAGTAGCGGTTGATACACCTGCAAACATCAGAAAAGCGAAAAAAGCAATTAAAGAAGCTTTCCAATGCCAATTAGATGGTAAAGGATTCTCAATAGTTGAAGTGTTATCAACTTGTCCTACAAACTGGGGCATGACACCTATTGATGCATTGAAATGGTTAAATGACAATTTAATTCCATACTATCCAATGGGTAACTTCAGAAGACCAGGGGAGGTAAAGTAAATGCTTAACGAAAGAGTAATTTGTGCAGGCTTTGGTGGACAAGGCGTAATGCTTATGGGTCAATTGATTTCATATGCTGGTATGATCGAAGGTAAAGAGGTTTCTTGGCTACCTTCCTATGGTCCTGAAATGCGTGGTGGTACAGCTAACTGTAGCGTTATGGTTTCTGAAAGACCAATCGGATCACCAGTTATCACAGATGATGCAACAGTTGCTATAGTTATGAATTTACCATCTCTTGATAAATTCGAAAGAGATATCATTTCAGGCGGAAAGCTATTGATTAATAGTTCATTAATTGATAAAAAAGCTTCTAGAAGTGATGTTACTGCTTACTATGTTCCTGCAAATGAAATTGCTGTAGATCTCGGGAATCCAAGAGTTGCAAATATGGTAATGTTAGGCGCTTTCCTTGAGCTTACAAAAACAGTGAGTGTAGATGCAGTAATGAAAGCACTAAAAAAGGTTTTTGGAGATTCAAAAGCACATCTAATGGCCATTAACGAGGAAGCTATGAATCGTGGTGCTGAAATTATTAAAGGCTAATATATAATTTCATGAGCTAATGTTAAGCGAGTAGGTTTATCCTACTCGCTTTTTTGTATACATAGATTGATGATGCTTTGAAAATATGAGATAATAGAATGCAATGTTACTTTTGGGGGATGGAAAATGAAGGATTTGATTCAAGCATTCGCGCTCATATTCATAGCTGAGATGGGAGATAAAACTCAGATTATGGCAATGGCGTTCGCTACCAGATATAAGATAAAAGATATTCTATTTGGGGTCATGATTGGTTCTTTCTTAAATCATGGACTTGCAATACTATTAGGATCGGTCTTAACACAGTTTATACCTATAGAAGCATTACAGCTAGTGGCTGGAGTTTTATTCATCGCTTTCGGTCTATTGTCATTATCGATAGCTGAAGATGAGGAAGAAAATATGAAAAGTTCACAGTATGGTGCTATTGCAACGGTTGCACTTGCTTTCTTTCTCGGTGAACTTGGTGATAAGACTCAATTAACTGCGCTGACGCTTTCAACACAATCGTCAATGCCGGCCTTGACCTTAATAGGTACAGTGACGGGGATGGTTGTTGTTAGTTCTATTGGTATCTTTGTAGGCGCCAAATTAGGAAATAAAATACCAGAGCATATAATTAGAATGGGTGCATTTGTAATCTTTATGGCATTTGGTTTAAGTAAAATTTTTGGTTCTGAATACGTACTGAGTATGGGAACGACCTTTTTAGTTTTACTCTTAGGAATTATTGTTGCGCTGACCATTTTTAGAGCTTTGATTTTCAGCAGACAGTTAAAAGAAATAAAGGTTTCTGCATTAAAGCAGCATGCTGAGGACTTAAAAAATCACAGACTCGTATTAAAGGCAAGCATAGATCATTTGTGCAAGGGATGTCATGTTTGTGAGGATCAGGTTTGCTTGGTTGGGTATATGAAATCCCTACTATCGGATCGTGTTACCTCTAGTCGATTTGACAAAACCGTAATAGAAAGACTTCAAAACAAGGCTTTTGATCGTTCAAAGGCTGAACAGATTAAAATACTTTTGGATGAATACTATTTAAAATATCCGATGGATCGCATGAGTAATCCGGAATTAATGAGTATAGAGGCTGTGATTAACAGAATTTTAGAAGAGGAATCTTCGATGGTACAACTAATACATTAAGGGTGAGGTTAATATGGCAAGATTATTTGGAACTGACGGTGTACGAGGTATTGCAAATGAGGAGCTAACGATAGAGCTTGCGATGAATTTAGGTAAATATGGTGCGCATGTCATCACCGAAGGCAAACCTAAAGCAAAAATACTGGTGGGTAAAGATACAAGAATTTCGGGTGATATGCTTGAAGCAGCTTTGATTTCTGGTATTCTATCTTCTGGATGTGATGTTATCAATGTTGGCGTAATTCCAACTCCTGCAATTGCAAAGCTCGTAAGAATTTTAGAAGCTGATGCTGGCGTTATGATTTCTGCATCTCATAACCCAGTTGCATTTAATGGCATAAAATTTTTTAATCGTGAGGGTTTAAAACTTTCAGATCAAATAGAAGATGAAATTGAAAATATGATATTATCTGGTGTCACAATTGCTAAACCGACAGGTATTCAGATTGGACATGTAAGACCCTATGTGGATGCTGAGAGCGATTATATGGACTATGTCATCTCTACTTTAGAGGGGATGAACTTTGAAGGCATTAAAGTTGCAATGGATTGTGCGAATGGTGCTGCTTCATCAGTTGCGCCGCAAACGATGAATCGTTTGGATGCAAAGGTTTACAGCATTCACCATGAACCAGACGGTACAAATATCAACGAGAATTGTGGTTCGACTCATCTTGGAGACTTGATTAAGTTTGTGAAAGTGGTTGGTGCTGACGTTGGATTAGCCTTTGATGGAGATGCGGATCGACTCCTCGCCATAGATGAAAACGGAGCCTTAGTAGATGGTGATAAGATAATGGCTATCTGTGGTAAAGCGTTATCTGAAAGAGGTCATTTGAAGGATAACACTATTGTTTCAACGGTTATGAGTAATTTAGGATTTGATATTGCTTTAAAGGAGAATCAATTAAAAACGTTAAAAACACAGGTTGGCGATAGATATGTTCTAGAAGAAATGCTAGCTAATGGCTATCAATTAGGTGGTGAACAATCTGGACATATAATTTTCTTAGAGCATAATACCACTGGTGATGGCTTATTAACTGCTGTTCAATTACTTAGAGTAATGAAGGAGACTGGTAAGAAGCTTTCTGAGTTGGCTGCAATGATGAATGTTTATCCTCAGGTTCTAAAAAATGCGAAGGTACCAAATGATAAAAAGCATACTTTTAGTGAAAATCTAGTTGTTTCAGATAAAATTAAAGAAATAGAAGAGAAATTTCATGGGAAGGGTCGTGTGCTCATTCGACCTTCAGGAACTGAGCCGCTTGTTAGGGTTATGATTGAAGGCGAAAACCAAGAGGAGCTTGAACTTGAAGCAATTGGACTTGTGGAATTAATTGAAAAGGAAATGAATTGATCAGTCAATTTATCATATTTACTTTGAGAACTATGAACTTAAATAAGACAAACCCAGAAAATCAATCTGTTTTTCTGGGTTTTACTTTTTCATAGTTTATTAACTTACAATAATCATCATTCTTGTGAATAGAACCAATCAACTATGTTATTAGCAGTAGACAAGTAATTTAACACCTCAAATTCTTTAAGATGAGCGTGTGCTGTGATACTTTTTCTGTAAATTGGATCATAATGGATATCTAAGATCCTTTTAGTGAAGGCTTCAAAATTTCCTGATGTAACGAGCGTAGTCAGCTCAGTCATATGTTCATTTGACAGGTAGGGCTTTAATTTTTGCAATGCCAAGTTAAGTTGTAAAGTAAAGCTCTCATCAGCAGTGTAATCTTTAAGTAACTCGCTTACACGAAAGTCCATATCTGTGGTTAATAATATGAATTTACCCTCTTGCATTTTTTGATACATCGGTTTTGGTACAAAGACTTTTCCGATGCGTCTGGATTCGGATTCAATAAAACAATAGGACTGATCAGCCTTATTTAATTGATGATATAGGTTATTTTCAAACATTTGAACACTTTGTTGACCATCGGTACCTATGGCACCTAGATGTGAGCCTTTATGGTTTGCTGCAGCTTCAAGGTCAACAACGGGTTGACCAAGCTTTGTTAGTTCTTCTAAAACATGAGTCTTTCCAACGCCAGTTAGTCCATTTAGCACAATGAAATTTGGGAACTCCGCTGGGGGTTGATTTAGTTTTTTTAGGACCTCAGTTCGATAGGCTTTGTACCCACCTAGTATCCAATAGACTGGTACATCAATACTACGCAGTAGCAATGCAATCGATCGACTTCTGTATCCACCACGTGCGCAATAAAAGATTATTTTTTTACAAGGATATTTTTTTTTGAGCTCGAATAGTGTATCATAGAATATATGAAGTTTTTCAGAACCATACTTTAGTCCTAGCCTTTTGGCTTCGTCTACTGAGGCATTCTTATATATCCAACCAACTTCATGTCGTTCTAAATCATATAAGATAGGAAGATTAATGGCGTCGACTATATGTCCATTTTTATATTCTGATTCACTTCTTACGTCTATAAAAATTGCTTCATCATTTGGGTTATAGGGTATAGCTTGATACATAGTGTCTTCCTTTATGTTTGTCTTTAATAGCATCATAACATAAATCAATTGTTGTGAGAACCATTAGAATGAGAGGTGAAAAATGCGTTTAATTAATATTAATGATGTAGAAATCGGTAGTGTGATTGCAAAGCCTGTATACGATTCTAAGCTTTCGCTTTTAATTAATAGAGGCACAGTGCTATCTGAAATGCTAGTAAAAAAACTAATCCAAGCGGATATTAGACACCTGTATATTGATGATGAATTATCAAAAGGCGTTGAGCTTGATCCTATGATTTCAGATGAAATTAAGCTTCAAGCAATTGTTTCTATGAAATCGATCTATGATTCACAAACGATAAAACACGATAAGAATACTGAAGAGGTTCGCGAAGGCACAATAAAGGAACTTAAAGATATTGTTGACGACATTATCACTGAAATCTATGCTAAAAACGAACATAAATATTATAGCACTGAACTAATGGGAGCCGAAATGTACCACTATAATCATGCAGTAGAGGTTATGATCCTTTCACTGTTGATTGGAAAAAGGATGGGACTAGATAGAGAAAAGCTACTCAAGTTAGGGATGGGTGCCATACTTGCTGATATTGGTAAAGTGAAAGTTCCTTCAGAAATTTTGAATAAAAAGGGAAAGCTTGACGTTGAAGAATTTGAAGAAATGAAACGACATGTAGATTACAGCTATCATATTCTTAAAGATCTCGTCAGCTTATCTTCGCTCTCGAGACAAATAGTTTTATTACACCATGAAAAGCTAGACGGAAGTGGCTATCCAAATGGTTTTGTAGGTGATCAGATACCACTATTGGTTAGAATTGTTACAATGTGTGATATTTTTAGTGCCATCGTCTCAGATAGAACCTATAACAACAGAATATCAGTGGATACTGCTATCGAAATATTAAGAAGTGCAACGCCATCAAAGCTAGATCAAGATGTATTTTTAGCATTGATGCAGGTGATAGATGTATATCCACCGGGTACTCTAGTTGAGCTGAGTAATGAGAAGATTGCAATTGTCATTAGCAATAATCCAAATTCACCGACTCGACCAGTACTTAAACAAATAGATAACGGTGCTCAAATAGACATGCTTCAAGAACTGACATTATTTATAAAGAAAGTACTTTCAAGACTCCCATGAGGAGTTTTTTTTATGTCTGCCTTGTGGTAGTATTAAGCTAATGGAGGAGAGAGTTATGGATAAGAAGTATATTCTAGCACTAGATCAAGGAACAACGAGCTCTAGAGCCATTTTATTTGATCATTCTGGTCGTGTAATTAAAACGGCTCAAAAGGAATTTTCTCAGTACTATCCAGTTGCTGGTTGGGTTGAGCATGATCCCATGGAAATTTGGGGAACACAATCGGGGGTAGCAAGAGAGGTATTAGAAACTGCTGGGGTAAGTACTCAAGAAATAGCAGCAATTGGAATTACAAATCAGCGAGAAACAGTCGTCGTTTGGGATAGAAGAACAGGGAAACCTATTTACAATGCAATCGTTTGGCAGTGCAGAAGAACGGCTGAAATTTGTGATCAATTAGTTGAAGCAGGCTTTGAGGCATATATAAAAGAAAAAACTGGGCTTGTTGTCGATGCCTATTTTTCTGGAACTAAAGTTAAATGGATATTAGATAATGTTGATGGGGCTAGAAAGCTTGCAAATGATGGTCATTTATTATTTGGAAACATAGATTGCTGGCTAATGTGGAATTTAACTCGAGGAAAAGTGCATGCGACTGATTACTCAAATGCATCAAGAACGATGCTATTTGATATAAATGAACTAAAATGGGATCAAAAGCTATTGGATATAATGGAGATTCCAGTATCGATGATGCCAGAAGTAAAGAATACATCTGGGATATTTGGTGTTACAGATCCTTTTACCTTTGGAGGTGCAGAAATACCGATAGCAAGTGCTGCAGGCGATCAACAGGCTGCATTATTTGGTCAAATGTGCTTTTTGCCAGGTTCTGTAAAGAACACTTATGGAACAGGCTGCTTCATGCTTATGAATACTGGAGAAGACAAACATCAATCCAATAATGGGTTGATTACTACAATAGCTTGGGGGATTGATGGTAAAATTACTTATGCCCTTGAAGGCTCTATTTTCATAGCGGGAGCAGCCATTCAATGGCTGAGAGATGAAATGGGATTGATTTCAAACGCAGCTGAAAGTGAAGTTTTGGCTAGACAGGTCGAAGATTCAAACGGTGTTTTTGTCGTACCCGCTTTTGCAGGTTTAGGCGCGCCCTATTGGGATATGTATGCTAGAGGAGCAATAATTGGATTAACCCGTGGTGTCAATAGAAAGCATATCGTAAGAGCGACACTTGAATCATTGGCTTATCAAACTAGAGATGTTATTGAGGCTATGCAAGAAGATTCGGGATTGACGTTAAGAAGGTTGAAAGTAGATGGTGGTGCAACAGCGAATAACTTTTTAATGCAGTTTCAGTCAGATGTACTTGGGAGTCAAGTGATTCGACCAAAAGTCACGGAAACGACTGCGTTAGGTGCTGCGTACCTAGCAGGTCTTGCTGTCGGATTTTGGAGAGACCTAGAGGAGCTAACCAATCAATTTGAGGTTGATGTTGAGTTTAATCCTCAAATGGCCATGATACAGAGAGAAAAGCTTTATAATAGTTGGAAAAATGCGGTGAAAAGAACCATGGATTGGGAAGTAAATTAGGCTATAAAAATAAGGAGGCCTTCATGTACGATGTGGCGATTATAGGCGCAGGGGTTGTTGGTTCACTAATTGCGAGAGAGTTTTCAAGATTTAATTTAAGCTGTATTTTGCTTGATAAAGAAAATGACGTTGCTTGCGGTGCAACAAAAGCAAATACAGCATTGATACATGCGGGCTACGATGCTTCCTATAAATCGTTAAAGGGTAAGCTTAATGCAAGAGGCAATCAATTGTATACGAAGCTATCTGAGGAGTTGAATTTTCCATTTAAACGCATAGGATCAATGGTTTTAGGTATGCTTAATGAGGATCGAGAAACGATTGAACGACTCTTTGAAAATGGGGTTAAGCTTGGAATTAAAGACCTGAAAATTATTTATAAGGATGAGATCAATCGCCTGGAGCCAAACGTCGATGGCGCTTATGATATCGCTCTTTTTGCAGCTACAGCTGGTATAACTGAGCCTTGGGAGATTGCTATTTCGGCATGTGAAAATGCAATGAATAATGGTGTTGAATTAAGGTTAAATTATGAAGTATGCAGTATTGAAAAGCAGGGCGATCAATTTATCATTAATAGTGACATTCAAACAAAATGGATCATCAATTGTGCAGGCGTGCACGCTGATGAAATTTTTTCGCTAATTGAGCCCACACAAAATATAATTTCGATTAGTCCAAGAAAAGGGGAGTATTTTCTACTGGATAAGAAAGCAGGTGGTTTAGTCAATCATATTTTGTTTACTTGTCCAACTTCAGTGGGAAAGGGCGTTGTCATTTCACCAACTGCACATGGCAATATCATCATTGGCCCTAACTCAGAATGGACTGAAAAGGATGATACAAAAACAACCTTTGCAGGACTTGATGAGGTTCTTATGAAATCTAGAGGCGTTATGAAGAAAATCCCTGTTGATCTTAATATAGCTAATTTTGCAGGAATTAGAGCAGAGCCTGAGCTGGGGGATTTTATTATTGAGAAAGTGCCGGATAGTAATTTTATCAACGTAGCAGGTATAAAGTCTCCCGGGCTTTCCGCTTCGCCTGCGATTGCTGAATATGTATTGGATATTTTTAGATCTGCCTATGAACCTATTGATAAATTACTACCCAATCCTGATTTTAATCCAGTTCGGCCTTCTAGAATTAATTTCATGGGCTTATCAGATGAGGATCAAAACAAATTGATAGAAGAAAATCCAGCGTATGCTCATATTGTTTGTAGATGTGAACAGATCTCGGAAGCTGAAATTGTAGATGCAGTACGACGTAAATGTGGTGCTAGAAGTATGAATGGAGTTAAAAGAAGAGTGCGTCCAGGTGCTGGAAGATGCCAAGGTGGGTTTTGCGGACCAAAGGTAATTGAAATTATTGCAAGAGAACTTGGCGTGTCCTTGGAAGAGGTTGATTTTGAAAAAAATGACTCGAAGGTACTAATGGGGGATAATAGATATGAAGAATAGCTTTGACGTCGTAATAATAGGTGGTGGACCCGCTGGAATTGCGGCTGCAATTGAGTCAAAAGCAAATGGTGCAAGTACTCTGATTATTGAACGTGACGCATTTTTAGGTGGTATTCTAAATCAATGCATTCACAATGGGTTTGGTCTGACTCGATATAACGAAGAGCTTACAGGTCCTGAATATGCTGAACGTGAAATCAATCAACTCACTAGAGCTGAAGTAACAGTTTATAAAAACACAATGGTAGTGACGATTGATGCAAAAGAGCATAGAATAAAGATCGTCAGTAAAGACTATGGTGTTTTGTGGATTAATTATACCTCGCTTGTGCTTGCAATGGGTTGTAGAGAAAGAGCAAGAGGCTCTGTTATCTTACCTGGAAAAAGGCCTGCTGGCGTATTTACAGCTGGAACTGCGCAATTCTATATCAATATAATGGGGCAAAAAATAGGAAACACCGTATTTGTACTCGGTTCTGGTGATATTGGATTAATTATGGCGAGAAGACTATCACTTGAAGGGTGCAAAGTCATAGGTGTGGCTGAGATTAGATCTTTTTCAAGTGGATTAAATCGAAATATCGCACAGTGTCTTGAAGATTATAGTATACCATTAATGCTAGAGCATACGGTTGTAGAGGTACATGGCGACTCAAGAGTTACTGGCGTCACAGTTGCAAGGGTGAATGAACGCTATGAGCCAATTGAATCCACAAAAGCATTTTATGCATGTGATACGCTTTTACTTTCTGTTGGCTTGATTCCAGAAAATGAATTGACGGTTCAAGCTGGCATAAAATTAGATGCATATACAAAAGGTCCAGTTGTTAACCAAGAACTTGAAACTGAAGTTGATGGGGTTTTCGCGTGTGGGAATGTCACCTTTGTTCATGATTTGGTTGATTATGTGAGTGCATCAGGCAAAAGAGCAGGTCATGCAGCAGCTTTATATGCTTTAGAGGCAGAAACTAGGCAAAGGGAAATGGCAATCAGCGTAAGCCTTGGGAGTAATATTGCGATGCTTATGCCTCAAAGGATTGTCAAACAAAATAGATCAGAGGCGTTTGAAATGATGCTTCGCGTTTCGAAGCGTATTGAAAAGGGTAAAATTATAGTATCTAATGATCGTGAGATATTATATACAGCAATTAGAAGCTATCTTTCACCAGGTGAAGCAATTACACTTTCAGTCAATTATCCAAATTTCAATTTACCAATAAAGGTCAATGTAATTGAGCTTTAAATGTGAGGCAGTTATGGATGTTAATAAAATTTGTATCGTGTGCCCAAAAGGTTGTCACTTAAATATAGAAATGAATCGTGATAATGCTTTTCTTCGAGTTACCGGTAATCTGTGTATCAGGGGAGAGCAGTATGCGCGTGAGGAAATTGACAATCCTAAAAGAATCATAACGACAACTATAAAAGTTATTGAGGGTTCAATCAAAAGGGTTCCGATTAAAACCGCAACTTCTATTTCCAAAAGTCAAATTGAGGATTTTATAACCAGTGCGACAAGCATGGCGGTTAATGCGCCCGTATATATGGGGGATGTCCTCACTATTGATGGCATACAAATGAAATATATATGTGTAATTGGTCGAACGGTTTTAAAGGTTGATACAAAATTGTGATATTCTCTTTCATTGGAATATGTTATAATGTACCTGCAAGGAGGTGAGTCCATTGTATTATAACAATTGAATATAAGCGCCAGAACTGTTTTACAGTTGACGAGGGTGGGGTTAATCGAAAATTCGGCGGGTGCCCCACGGTGTAATCAACACCGGAAATGTCATACAAAACCATAAAGTGATTTGTGGAACAAAGTTGACAGGTTGATTCAACGCTATAAGTGCGTCCTTCGGAACACCTAGATAGGTGTTCTTTTTATTTTTTGTAAATTACAGATTTGAAAATACGATTAAGGAGAAATAATATGTGTGGAATAGTTGGTTATATTGGAACTCAGAATGCAGTTCCGTACTTAATTGAAGGGTTATCCAAATTAGAATATAGAGGTTATGATTCAGCAGGTATTGCTATTAATATTGACAATCAACTTAAGATTTTTAAAACAAAGGGTAGACTTAAAAATTTAGAGGAAATTTTAGATCCAAATGCGAAAAGTGTTATTGGTATTGGACATACAAGATGGGCGACGCATGGCGCACCATCAAACCTTAACGCGCACCCACATTTAAATCAAAGCGAAACAATTGCAGTGATCCACAATGGTATCATAGAAAACTATATGGAAATTAAAGAGTGGTTGATTAAGGATAAAAAGGTTACATTTAAATCTGAAACAGATTCAGAAGTTATAGCACACCTTGTAGACTATTTCTATGAAGGTGATTTACTAGATGCGGTGTATAAAGCGGTCGATCGTATGATTGGCGCATATGCAATTGGTGTTATATCTAAGGATGAACCTAACCGTTTAGTAGCTGTAAGAAAGGATAGTCCATTAATCGTAGGCTTGGGCGAAAATGAAAATTTTATAGCATCTGATATTCCCGCTTTATTGAAATATACAAGAAACATGTTGTTGATTGAAAATGATGAATTTGTGGATCTTACAAAAGACAAGGTTACCATATACAATAGCTTAAGACAGCCTGTTGAAAGAGAGGTATTCAAAGTAACCTGGGATATTGATTCTGCAGAAAAAGAAGGCTTTGAGCATTTCACCTTAAAAGAGATTTTTGAACAACCAAAGGGTGTTAAAGAAACGGTTCTAAGAAGACTAAATAATAAAGATGAAATTGTACTTGAGGGTGTAAATTTTGACGCTGAAATTCTTAAGAATATAAATAAAATATATATCGTAGCTTGTGGAACTGCTTACCATGCAGGCTTGATTGGACGTAGAGCAATTGAACAGTTTGCAAAAATACCTGTGGAATGTGATGTTGCATCAGAATTTAGGTATCGCGATCCATTCGTAGATGATAAAACGCTTTTTATTGCAGTCTCACAGTCAGGTGAAACGCTTGACACCTTACAATCTCTTCGTGAAGCCAAGCGAAAGGGTGCGCGTATTCTAAGCATTGTCAATGTTGTAGGTAGCTCAGTAGCAAGAGAGTCAGATGACTTGCTCTATACTTGGGCTGGTCCTGAAATAGGTGTTGCTTCAACTAAAGCGTATACGACTCAATTAACTGCCTTTTATTTGTTAGCACTTTACATGGGTAAACTCAAAGGATCGATTGAAGAGGCGTTATATAAAGCTGTGATTAATGGTCTAAAAACGATGCCAGATCTGATCCAAGAGGTACTTGATAAAGGTCATGAAATTCAAAAGCTAGCTGCAGGACAGTTCAATAATGAAAAAGTATTCTTTATGGGAAGAGGTGTCGACTGTGATTTGGCCTATGAAGGCTCGTTGAAGCTCAAGGAGATTTCATATATTAATAGCTTTGCTATCGCAGCAGGCGAATTAAAGCACGGCACAATTGCACTTATAGAAGACGAGACCTTTGTTGTGGCATTGGCAACACAGGAAAAACTCTATGATAAAATGCTTTCGAATATAAAAGAAGTGAAAGCGAGAGGTGCGCATGTTTTTGCGATAGCACAAGCAGGTAATGACCAGATATTAAAAACCTCGGATGAAGTGTTTTTTATACCAAGAACCATGGATGAGCTAGCGCCTATATTAGCAGTTGTACCGACACAGTTGTTAGCTTATTATGTTTCTGCTTTAAGAGGAAATGATGTTGATAAGCCAAGAAACTTAGCCAAATCAGTTACAGTAGAATAATCGTTCCAATGGTGATACAATAGAAATATCACAAATGGAGGTAGACATGTTAGCGAAAATCATTTTTACTTTAATCCTACTCATTGGCGCAATTAATCCAATGCTGTCCATCAGAATTTTTGAGTTTTGGAAGCTAGGTAGAAAACCAATTACAGCATCAGCACTTAAGGCAACACGAGTTTTCTCAATAATCGCCATCGTTATTGTATGGGTGTTTTTACCTTCTTAATTAGTGACCTTGAAATAACATCACCAGCTATTCAATTTTCTGAATAGCTGGTTTTATTTTTTTGAGTAAAGTATGTCCATATACAGATCCTCTGATTATTGACTATTTTTTCTCTGCGGACATGCATTTACAGCAGTTCATAATGAAAAAAAATGTCTAACAAGTACAAAGTTAGTTGAAATTTCAATTATTTAGGGCTTCTAAAAGTTTGAAATTAAATATTAATAATATGTAACATTTCGATGAAGTTTTTCGAGTGTCCGTCTATTGCGGACGTAGCGGAAAAAGATTTAGTGTACTTTGGACAGAAAATTCTGACAAATCTCTCGATTAAAATTGTAAGCTACCGTTGAAATTGGAATAATTTCAAGTGAGCAAGTTTTTTTAACAACGATTTTGAGATATAAATTTGTCGAAAAATAGAGTGTCATTGATAAATGTTACATAGATGTAATATTTATATTTTTAACAAGCCGTATAAATTTTTCTATTCCAATTTATTCGAAATTGTTATATATTAAATATGGATATTACATCTACGTTACATTAATTTGAACAAAATTAAATAATTATTATTGATTTATTAAGAAACCTAGTGTAAGATGTATAAATAATTATATATGGGTCTTTTGATGGCTTAATAATAATAAGAGAGAGTATAAACTGAAAGGTTTATATAGATTGGTTTACAATTAATGTAACCAACCAAATTAAGAAGGAGGATTATTTAAAATGAAGAAATCGCTAGTATTATTACTTTGCTTAGTAATGGTAGCTTCTGCATTTCTAGCTGGTTGTAGTCCAAAAGAAGATGCACAAGAGCAAACTACAACAGCGGCAGCAGGTGAAACTACAGCTGCAACTGAAGCACCTGCAGAAGAGCCAAGTGGTACATTAATCGTTGGTATCACTGAAGCATCAGGTAACTTTAACCCACTTTATTATTCATCTGCTTATGATGGATACGTGGTAGATTCAGTATTCGAAGGTTTAGTATCAAGAAACTTTGATGGGGAATATGAAGGCGTAGTTGCTGACAACTGGGAATACTCAGAAGATGGCAAATCAATCACTTTCAATATGAAAAAAGATTTAGTTTTCTCTGATGGTGAACCTTTAACAGCTCAAGACGTTGTATTTACTTACTTAGTACTTGCTGACCCTTCTTACACTGGCCGTTATAGCTCAGTAGTAAAAGACATGGTTGGCTATGATGAGTACTATGCTGGTGAATCTGATACATTTACAGGCGTTGAAGCAATAGATGATTACACTGTAAGATTTAACTTCAAAGAAGCGCTTCGTGTTAACTTTGCTAACTGTACTTTTGCAATCTTACCACAACATTACTATGGTAAAGACTTTACTCCAGGTAACACAGCTTCTGTAGAAGCGATCACAACTGAAGCTATGGGTTCTGGTCCATATGTAATTTCACAATTCAAAGAAAAAGAATTAGTTTACCTTGAAAGAAATCCTCTTTTCGTTGGCGAAGGCTACATGATTAAAGAGATTATCCTTAAATTCGTTGACCAAACTACTGATATCGTTGAATTAACAAGCGGTGGTGTAGATTTATTAGCTGGCGTTATCGATCCTAAGAAAATTTCTGAAGCTAGAAACGCTGGATTCCAAATTAACCAATATAACAGAAGTGGTTACGGTTATGTAAAAACAAACTGTGAATACGGCCCAACTGCAGATGTTAAAGTTCGTCAAGCTCTTTACTATGCATTCAACGTTAAAGAGTTCGTAAACAGCTACTACTATGATGCAGATACAGATCAAGTTCTTGCTGTTACACAATATCACCCATTCTCACAAATTTCTTGGGCAATTGATGATAATCTTGTAAATTCAATGATCCAATATGACTTCGACCTTGATAAAGCTAAATCATTACTTGATGAAGCTGGCTGGAAAGTTGGCGCTTCTGGATTTAGAGAAAAAGATGGTCAAGTATTAGAGCTTAAAATCGCTGCAATGCCTGATCACGACATCTTAGCAACTCTTATCCCAATGTGGGAAAGAGACTGGGGTCAAGGCTTAAACATCAAATTAACAATTGCATACCTTGAATTCAACACAATTCTTGACTATGTTATCTACAACTCAGATGCAAACGTTGAAAACTGGAGCTTATTCTTCCTTGCAACTTCTATCACAACTCCAGACCCTGATACACTTTATTCTTCATTCCACTCAGACTACATCGGAAGCGGTATGGATAACACAAGCCGTTACAGCAATCCAGAAGTAGATAAATTGTTAGACGAAGGTAAAGCAATCATGGATATCGAAGAAGCTAAGCCAGTTTACCAAAAAATCGCTAAAATTCTTAACGAAGAAGCTGTTATGATGCCAGTTTATGCAAACACTTATTTTGATATCTATGCTGCTAAGTTAGTAGACTTCAAAACAAGCTCACTTTACAACTGGGTATCAGCTCTTAAAGATGCTAAGATTGTAGAATAAGAAAACATTAACAACCACACATATTAATTTATTGTGGCCTAAAGGCAGTCTCTAACCAGACTGCCTTTAATTTAATCTAAAGGTTTTGTTTTATAGTCTTTTAAGAAGGAGTAAAGGGATGCTAAAGTATATTGCTAGGAGAATTTTGCACTTAATCCCAGTGCTTTTGGTCATTACGATTATATTATTCGCAATGCTTCAAATCATGCCTGGGGATCCTGTTAATGCGTATTTGGGGATTGGATCTAACGCAACAGTAGAGCAACAACAACAGATTAGAGAATTATTAGGACTTGACGAACCGCTGCCAGTACAATATTTCAGCTGGTTAAAGAGAAGCTTAACTGGTGATTTTGGAACTTCATATAAGTTCAGAAAACCAGTAGCAGATGTAATAGGAAAATATATTTGGAACTCATTCTACTTAAATGTCGTCGCAATGATATTTGCATTTTTAATTGCGATACCAGTAGGTATCAAATCAGCAGTTAAAAAGTACGGCCTCTTTGATAACTTCTGGACGGTGTTCTCACTGACCGGGGTATCGATGCCATCGTTTTTCTTTGCACTTATACTCATATTTTTCGTAGCGATCCCATCGAAGTGGTTGCCACTGAACGGGATGCGAACCACCATATACCTTGCAAAGGGTTATGATAGTTTTGGACAGGAAGTACTAGATGTACTTAAGCATATGATTTTACCAGTAACCGTAGTTACTATTTCGTCTCTTGCAAGCTTAACACGCTATGTAAGAAACTCAGTAATCGAAGTCATCAATCAAGACTATATCAGAACGGCAAGATCAAAGGGTCTTTCTGAGAAAGTCGTTATCTATAAACATGCATTTAGAAATGCACTTTTACCGATCGTTACATTATTAGGTATGTACATCCCAGGATTATTTGGCGGATCGATCTTACTAGAAACCGTCTTTATCTGGCCAGGGATTGGACACGTTCTGTTCACTTCAATCGGTGACAGGGATTACTCGATGCTAATGGCAGCCAACACATTCTATGCAATTCTTATGCTAGCAGGTAACCTACTTGCAGACGTAAGCTATGCGCTTGTTGACCCACGTGTTCGCGTGAAGTAACCCTAAAATCGAAAGAGGAGGCAGAAAATGGCTGAAAAGAAAGCAAAAACGGCTCGTAAAAAAAGAGCAGTTGGCCCATGGCAGATTGCGTTTGAACGCTTTAAAAAGAATAGAGTAGCAGTAGTAGGCGCATCTTTATTTATCATTATCGTATTATCGGTAATTTTTGTGCCAATGATCTCACCATATGAAATATCAGAATTCAACCTAGCGGATAAGGAACAAGCACCTTCATCAGCGCACTGGTTAGGCACAGACGAGCAGGGTCGTGATGTTTTACTTAGACTATTTGTCGGAGGTAGAATTTCCATTCTCGTTGGTCTCATGGCAGCGAGTGTATCGGTAGTCATCGGATCATTAGTGGGGGGGATTGCAGGCTACTACGGAGGTGCAATCGATAACTTCCTCATGCGTATTGCAGAGATTATCTATTCGATTCCATTCACCCCGACCGTTATCTCACTCTCGGCAGCACTCATGTGGCGTGTGAGCTCAGAGCAAAAGATGTACTTTGTAATGCTCTTAATCGGTATCTTAAGCTGGCCAGGATTAGCACGTTTGGTAAGAGGTCAGATTTTATCATTAAGAGAACAAGAATTCATGCAAGCAACTGAGATACTCGGTATATCAGATAGATCAAAAATCATTAAACACTTATTACCAAATACGTTAGCATTTATCATCGTTAGTGCAACACTGGGTATGGCAGGAGCGATCCTAACAGAGGCAGGCTTATCCTTCTTAGGCTTAGGGGTAACGCCACCGACACCAACATGGGGAAACATGGTAGAGCGTGCGAGAAATACGAATGTATTTAGAAACATGCAATGGTTATGGATTCCACCTGGAGTGATGATTATGTTGACAGTTGTAAGTATCAACTTACTAGGTGAAGGTCTTAGAGATGCCTTCGATCCAAAAGAGATAAGGTAGGTGTAAGATGAAGGATATATTAGTCGTAGAAGATTTGACGACGCATTTCTTTACTGAAAAGGGCGTCGTTAAAGCGGTGGATGGTAACTCATTTGTATTAAAAGAAGGACAAACATTAGGAGTTGTAGGTGAGTCAGGCTGTGGTAAAAGTATTACAGCGATGAGTATCCTCAACCTAATTGAGAAACCAGGTAAGATTGTAAGAGGCTCAATCAAATTCAATGGTGAAGAATTAGTAGGTATTGATGAGAAAAAGCTAAGAACCTATAGAGGCAATGAAATATCAATGATCTTCCAAGAGCCGATGACGTCTCTAAATCCAGTATTTAGAATAGGTGATCAGATTGGTGAGTCGCTTAAGCTACACCAAAAGATGAGCAAGCATCAAGCGACAGAGAAGGCAGTTGAGTTACTCAAACTCGTTGGTATTCCAAGAGCAGAAAAAGTTGTCAGAGATTATCCGCACCAATTATCCGGTGGTATGCGCCAAAGAGCGATGATTGCAATGGCACTTGCTTGTAATCCAAAGATCTTAATCGCAGATGAACCGACAACGGCACTCGATGTAACGATTCAGGCACAGATTCTATCTCTTATGAACGACCTTCAAAAGAAGACAAATACAGCGATTATGCTGATTACACATGACCTTGGTGTCGTTGCACAGATGGCACACCATGTACTGGTAATGTATTCAGGAAAAATCGTAGAATCAGCGTCAGCGGTAGATATCTTTAAATCACCAAAACATCCGTACACCATCGGTCTTTTAGAGTCAATTCCAAATCTAGAAGAGGAGAAGAAGCGTCTAAACAGTATTGAGGGGGTTGTACCGAACCCATTCGAATTACCAGAGGGCTGCTATTTTGCACCAAGATGTAAATTTGCGATGGAAAGATGTAAGACAGAGCAACCGGGTACTTACCAGGTAGGTGAGAACCATACTGCAGCTTGCTTCTTACACTGCAAGACGGAGGGTTAGAGATGAAAGAGAAAATATTAGAAGTCAGAGACGTCAAGAAGTACTTCCCAATCAAGGGCGGCTTTATGCAAAAGACCATCAATAACGTAAAAGCGGTTGATGGGGTATCCTTTGATGTGTTGCGTGGAGAGACCATCGGTCTAGTAGGTGAGTCAGGCTGTGGTAAATCGACACTAGGTCGTACAATTGTAAGATTATATGAGCCAACTGAGGGAGAGATTATTTTCAATGGAAAAGACATTTCAGGCTTCAGAGGCCAAGAGCTCAAGCACTTGAGAAAGCAAATGCAGTTGATTTTTCAAGATCCATACAGCTCGTTAAACCCAAGAATGAACGTTAGTACAATCGTAGGTGAAGCGATGCTGGCACATGGCATCGTAAAAAAAGGTCCAGAGTTCACAGAAAAAGTAACAGAAATTATTGAAATGTGTGGATTATCAGCGTATCATATCAACAGATACCCACATCAGTTTTCAGGTGGACAAAGACAAAGAATCGGTATTGCAAGAGCGCTTGCGTTAAATCCAGAGTTTGTGGTATGTGATGAGCCAGTATCGGCACTAGATGTATCGATTCAATCACAGGTACTCAACTTAATGATGGATTTACAAGAGAAGATGGGCTTATCGTACCTTTTTATCTCACATGACCTTAGTGTTGTAAAGCATATCAGTGATAGAATCGGTGTAATGTACTTAGGTTCACTAGTAGAGATGGCAGATAAGAACGATTTATATGCAAGTCCAATGCATCCGTATACAAGAGCATTACTTGCAGCTATTCCAGTAGCTGATCCAACGAATATTAGAAAAATGGAACCAATCATAGGAGAGATTCCATCGAATGTTAATACACCAACAGGCTGTAAGTTCCATACAAGATGTCCATATGCTAAGGATATTTGTAAGGAAATGATCCCACCTGCAAAGGAAGTTGGTCCAAGACACATCGTCAACTGCCACTTCGCGGGTGAAATTTAAACGAATATATTTAATAGGTTATCTAAATAGACGCATTTGAATTGTTTTCAAAGTCTGTTTATGATAACCTATTTTTGTAATATAAGAAATAGGTTAGAAGTATAAAAAGAGGTAAAGATGATAAATCAAAATTTTAAAATGGACTTTCATACACATACAAACTATTCTCCTGATTCGAAGACGGATATGAAAAAATCAATATTAACTGCTATAGAAAAAAACATTACAGATCTTGCATTTACAGATCATGTAGACTTTGATGCAGACATAGACAGTGGCATAGGTGATTGGGATTTTGATCGAAACAAATACGAAGAAGAGATCAAATTTTATCAAGCTAAGTTTGAAGATCAGATTAATTTGTATCATGGTCTAGAGATAGGAGTACAGCCTCATTTAACAGATCGAAATCGTGACGTTGTTAAAATGAATCAATATGATTTTGTCATTGCTTCTCTCCATTCTGTTGAAAGAAGAGATCTATATCATAAGAAGTATTTTGAAAATCATTCGGATATAGATGCCATTAGAATTTACTTTGAATCATATTTTGAAAGCGTTAAAACCTTTAAAGATTATAGTGTGCTTGGACATTTGGACTTATATGTTAGGTACAAAGAGGAGCTTGAAAATGTGGCCTTTCATAAGTACAATGACCATGTGGAAGCCTTACTTAGAATGGTAATAGAAGATGGGAAAGGCATTGAAATCAACACAGGTGGGTATAGATATGGTCTGAAATATGCAAATCCAAATCGTAGTTTTTTAGAATTGTATAAAGAGCTAAAGGGTGAGATCCTAACGATTGGTTCAGATGCGCATACCCCTGATTTCTTAGGTCATAAATACGACGAAACTGTTCATTTGCTTAAAGAGATTGGATTTAAGTATGTGAGTATATTTGAGCAATTAAAACCCAAATTTATTAAGCTTTAGAATCCTAATTTCTATAGCTACATGAATAAGTGAATCATTTTAAGTGAGTTAGAACCTTTTTATTAATTTCAAACTTTAGCACCTCCTCAAAACATACTATGTGAGGAGGTGTTTTGTTTTTAATGAAGATTATTACTCAACTTAAGTAGAGATATAATTTCAGAGGAGATTCACTTAAAGTATCTAATGAATTTCTAATATTTCGTTTTCAAACTGACAACTTGAAGGTATATATTAAGATTTCTTAAGGAAATTAAAACTTCTGATAATTGAATTCATCATTTAACAAAGCGTCAAAGCTGATTTTTATAAATGTGTTGTAATTTGAACTATATAAATTAAATTGTATGGATTCGTGCAAGCGTTAGAATAAGTGGCGTTCAAATTACTGTAAAAATACTTCGAACAACGTAATATTCTCATATCAATTATACTTATAGCATTACTTATAAAATAAATGGGTATTTCCAAAATATTTCGGGATTTTAACATTCAAAATGTGACAGATTTTTATATTTTATTTTCAGTATTTTTGGTGTAGAATGAAAAATATCTTGAAACAAGATGTGAATAAACTTAAAACAACATGAGTAAAAATCTTCTATCTTATAGGTGAATACGTCGTTTTAAGTTTTTTATTATATCGTTTTTTTTAATCTATTAAATTATGCTTACAATAATTTGAACAAACTGTGAATGAGCATTTTGACAATGATGTTAACTGGTCCTTTTGGGTTCAAATTTTTCTTTAATACGAATTGTCGAACTATTTAAACAATTAAAAAATATCGTTAACAGCACCAATATTTTTTTAACGGCATCGATTTTCATTGATATAGACCTTTAGGTTTATATAGAGCAGCAATGAAATCTTAGGATTTCAAGTTTAGCATTAGTAGAAGGAGGATTATTAAATGAAGAAGTCGTTAGTTTTACTGCTTTGTCTAGTAATGGTAGCTTCAGCTTTCTTAGCTGGATGTAGCCCTAAAGAAGACAGCACAGTAACAGAGACAACTGCAGCAGGAGAGGCTACAACTGCAGCAGGAGAAGCTACTACAGAACCAAGTGGTACTTTAATCGTAGGTATCACAGAAGCATCGGGTAACTTTAACCCACTTTACTATTCATCATCATATGATGGATACGTTGTTAACATGGTATTTGAAGGTCTCGTTAAGAGAAACTTTGATGGGGAATATGAAGGTAGTGTTGCAGATAGCTGGGAATACTCAGAAGATGGCAAATCAATTACATTCCACCTCAAACAAGATCAAGTTTTCTCTGATGGACAGCCTTTAACAGCTCAAGACGTTGTATTTACTTACTTAGTACTTGCTGACCCTTCTTACACTGGCCGTTATAGCTCAGCTGTAAAGGATATGGTTGGCTATGATGAGTACTATGCTGGTGAATCAGACACATTTGGTGGCGTTGAAGCATTAGATGATTACACTGTAAGATTTAACTTCAAAGAAGCGCTTCGTGTAAACTTTGAAAACTGTACTTACGCTATATTGCCACAACATTACTATGGTAAAGACTTTACTCCAGGTAACACTGCTTCTGTAGAAGCGATCACAACGGATGCTATGGGTTCTGGTCCATATGTAATTTCACAATTCAAAGAAAAAGAATTAGTTTACCTTGAAAGAAATCCTCTTTACGTTGGCGAAGGCTACATGATTAAAGAAGTAATTCTTAAATTCGTTGACCAAACTACTGATATCGTTGAATTAACAAGCGGTGGTGTAGATTTATTAGCTGGCGTTATCGATCCAAAGAAAATTTCTGAAGCTAGAAACTCAGGCTTTACTTTAAACCAATACAACAGAAGCGGCTATGGCTATATCAAAACTAACTGTGAATATGGCCCAACTGCAGATGCAAAAGTGCGTCAAGCTCTTTACTATGCATTCAACGTTAAAGAGTTCGTAAACAGCTACTACTATGATGCAGATACTGATCAAGTTCTTGCTGTTACACAATATCACCCATTCTCACAAATTTCTTGGGCAATTGATGATAATCTTGTAAATTCAATGATCCAATATGACTTTGACCTTGATAAAGCTAAATCATTACTTGATGAAGCTGGCTGGAAAGTTGGCGCTTCTGGATTTAGAGAAAAAGATGGTCAAGTATTAGAGCTTAAAATCGCTGCAATGCCTGATCATGACATCTTAGCAACTCTTATCCCAATGTGGGAAAGAGACTGGGGTCAAGGCTTAAACATCAAATTAACTGTGGCATACCTTGAATTCAACACAATTCTTGACTATGTTATCTACAACTCAGATGCAAACGTTGAAAACTGGAGCTTATTCTTCCTTGCTACATCAATCACAACTCCAGATCCACACACACTTTACACTTCATTCCACTCAGACTACATCGGAAGCGGTATGGATAACACAAGCCGTTACAGCAATCCAGAAGTAGACAGATTGTTAGACGAAGGTAAAGCAATCATGGATATCGAAGAAGCAAAACCAGTTTACCAACAAGTTGCTAAAATCCTTAATGAAGATGCTGTTATGATGCCTGTATATGCTAACATCTACTTTGATGTTTATGCACCTAAATTGGTAGATTTCAAAACAAGTTCTTTATATGATTGGGTAGCAGCTCTTAAAGATGCTAAAATCGTAGAATAATTTAGATTTTAATCAAATGATAGGCGGTCGTCCTGACCGCCTTTATCATAAAAGAAAAGAGAGTGCTAAGGAGTGAAGGGATGCTAAAGTATATTGCTAGGAGATTGTTACACTTAATCCCAGTGCTTTTGATCATTACGATTATATTATTCGCAATGCTTCAAATCATGCCTGGGGATCCTGTTAATGCGTATTTGGGGATTGGATCTAACGCAACAGTAGAGCAACAACAACAGATTAGAGAATTATTAGGACTTGACGAACCGCTGCCAGTACAATATTTCAGCTGGTTAAAGAGAAGCTTAACTGGTGATTTTGGAACTTCATATAAGTTCAGAAAACCAGTAGCAGATGTAATAGGAAAATATATTTGGAACTCATTCTACTTAAATGTCGTCGCAATGATATTTGCATTTTTAATTGCGATACCAGTAGGTATCAAATCAGCAGTTAAAAAGTACGGCCTCTTTGATAACTTCTGGACGGTGTTCTCACTGACCGGGGTATCGATGCCATCGTTTTTCTTTGCACTTATACTCATATTTTTCGTAGCGATCCCATCGAAGTGGTTGCCACTGAACGGGATGCGAACCACCATATACCTTGCAAAGGGTTATGATAGTTTTGGACAGGAAGTACTAGATGTACTTAAGCATATGATTTTACCAGTAACCGTAGTTACTATTTCGTCTCTTGCAAGCTTAACACGCTATGTAAGAAACTCAGTAATCGAAGTCATCAATCAAGACTATATCAGAACGGCAAGATCAAAGGGTCTTTCTGAGAAAGTCGTTATCTATAAACATGCATTTAGAAATGCACTTTTACCGATCGTTACATTATTAGGTATGTACATCCCAGGATTATTTGGCGGATCGATCTTACTAGAAACCGTCTTTATCTGGCCAGGGATTGGACACGTTCTGTTCACTTCAATCGGTGACAGGGATTACTCGATGCTAATGGCAGCCAACACATTCTATGCAATTCTTATGCTAGCAGGTAACCTACTTGCAGACGTAAGCTATGCGCTTGTTGACCCACGTGTTCGCGTGAAGTAACCCTAAAATCGAAAGAGGAGGCAGAAAATGGCTGAAAAGAAAGCAAAAACGGCTCGTAAAAAAAGAGCAGTTGGCCCATGGCAGATTGCGTTTGAACGCTTTAAAAAGAATAGAGTAGCAGTAGTAGGCGCATCTTTATTTATCATTATCGTATTATCGGTAATTTTTGTGCCAATGATCTCACCATATGAAATATCAGAATTCAACCTAGCGGATAAGGAACAAGCACCTTCATCAGCGCACTGGTTAGGCACAGACGAGCAGGGTCGTGATGTTTTACTTAGACTATTTGTCGGAGGTAGAATTTCCATTCTCGTTGGTCTCATGGCAGCGAGTGTATCGGTAGTCATCGGATCATTAGTGGGGGGGATTGCAGGCTACTACGGAGGTGCAATCGATAACTTCCTCATGCGTATTGCAGAGATTATCTATTCGATTCCATTCACCCCGACCGTTATCTCACTCTCGGCAGCACTCATGTGGCGTGTGAGCTCAGAGCAAAAGATGTACTTTGTAATGCTCTTAATCGGTATCTTAAGCTGGCCAGGATTAGCACGTTTGGTAAGAGGTCAGATTTTATCATTAAGAGAACAAGAATTCATGCAAGCAACTGAGATACTCGGTATATCAGATAGATCAAAAATCATTAAACACTTATTACCAAATACGTTAGCATTTATCATCGTTAGTGCAACACTGGGTATGGCAGGAGCGATCCTAACAGAGGCAGGCTTATCCTTCTTAGGCTTAGGGGTAACGCCACCGACACCAACATGGGGAAACATGGTAGAGCGTGCGAGAAATACGAATGTATTTAGAAACATGCAATGGTTATGGATTCCACCTGGAGTGATGATTATGTTGACAGTTGTAAGTATCAACTTACTAGGTGAAGGTCTTAGAGATGCCTTCGATCCAAAAGAGATAAGGTAGGTGTAAGATGAAGGATATATTAGTCGTAGAAGATTTGACGACGCATTTCTTTACTGAAAAGGGCGTCGTTAAAGCGGTGGATGGTAACTCATTTGTATTAAAAGAAGGACAAACATTAGGAGTTGTAGGTGAGTCAGGCTGTGGTAAAAGTATTACAGCGATGAGTATCCTCAACCTAATTGAGAAACCAGGTAAGATTGTAAGAGGCTCAATCAAATTCAATGGTGAAGAATTAGTAGGTATTGATGAGAAAAAGCTAAGAACCTATAGAGGCAATGAAATATCAATGATCTTCCAAGAGCCGATGACGTCTCTAAATCCAGTATTTAGAATAGGTGATCAGATTGGTGAGTCGCTTAAGCTACACCAAAAGATGAGCAAGCATCAAGCGACAGAGAAGGCAGTTGAGTTACTCAAACTCGTTGGTATTCCAAGAGCAGAAAAAGTTGTCAGAGATTATCCGCACCAATTATCCGGTGGTATGCGCCAAAGAGCGATGATTGCAATGGCACTTGCTTGTAATCCAAAGATCTTAATCGCAGATGAACCGACAACGGCACTCGATGTAACGATTCAGGCACAGATTCTATCTCTTATGAACGACCTTCAAAAGAAGACAAATACAGCGATTATGCTGATTACACATGACCTTGGTGTCGTTGCACAGATGGCACACCATGTACTGGTAATGTATTCAGGAAAAATCGTAGAATCAGCGTCAGCGGTAGATATCTTTAAATCACCAAAACATCCGTACACCATCGGTCTTTTAGAGTCAATTCCAAATCTAGAAGAGGAGAAGAAGCGTCTAAACAGTATTGAGGGGGTTGTACCGAACCCATTCGAATTACCAGAGGGCTGCTATTTTGCACCAAGATGTAAATTTGCGATGGAAAGATGTAAGACAGAGCAACCGGGTACTTACCAGGTAGGTGAGAACCATACTGCAGCTTGCTTCTTACACTGCAAGACGGAGGGTTAGAGATGAAAGAGAAAATATTAGAAGTCAGAGACGTCAAGAAGTACTTCCCAATCAAGGGCGGCTTTATGCAAAAGACCATCAATAACGTAAAAGCGGTTGATGGGGTATCCTTTGATGTGTTGCGTGGAGAGACCATCGGTCTAGTAGGTGAGTCAGGCTGTGGTAAATCGACACTAGGTCGTACAATTGTAAGATTATATGAGCCAACTGAGGGAGAGATTATTTTCAATGGAAAAGACATTTCAGGCTTCAGAGGCCAAGAGCTCAAGCACTTGAGAAAGCAAATGCAGTTGATTTTTCAAGATCCATACAGCTCGTTAAACCCAAGAATGAACGTTAGTACAATCGTAGGTGAAGCGATGCTGGCACATGGCATCGTAAAAAAAGGTCCAGAGTTCACAGAAAAAGTAACAGAAATTATTGAAATGTGTGGATTATCAGCGTATCATATCAACAGATACCCACATCAGTTTTCAGGTGGACAAAGACAAAGAATCGGTATTGCAAGAGCGCTTGCGTTAAATCCAGAGTTTGTGGTATGTGATGAGCCAGTATCGGCACTAGATGTATCGATTCAATCACAGGTACTCAACTTAATGATGGATTTACAAGAGAAGATGGGCTTATCGTACCTTTTTATCTCACATGACCTTAGTGTTGTAAAGCATATCAGTGATAGAATCGGTGTAATGTACTTAGGTTCACTAGTAGAGATGGCAGATAAGAACGATTTATATGCAAGCCCAATGCATCCGTATACAAGAGCATTACTTGCAGCTATTCCAATAGCAGACCCGACAAATTTAAAGAAAATGCAACCAATCATGGGAGAGATTCCATCGAATGTTAATACACCATCAGGTTGTAAGTTCCATACAAGATGTCCATATGCTAAGGATATTTGTAAGGAAATGATCCCACCTGCAAAAGAAGTTGGTCCAAGACACATCGTCAACTGCCACTTCGCGGGTGAAATTTAAGCGTAAAGAAAGGAACCAATATGTTTAAGAGATTTAAAGAAGTGATGAAAAAAAAGGAAATTGATCCTGATAAAAGAGATGTCGAGTTTGAAAAGGGAGATTTTCTCGCACTTACAATCGCAGCTGCGATTACTATGTTTCCAGTTCTAATCGGAATCTTTGCACTCTTTGGTCTCATAGCATGGCTTATGTTTAAGTAGGTTCTATCATAAAAAAACAGCCCTTATCATTAGGGCAGTGTTCATAAGGATACTTTTTGAACCTACCTAATGAATGGTGGCATTAAGCGGACAGTTACGGCTGTCCGCTTTTGTTTTGCCTAAATTACAAGCCTTAGCTCACCATTACCATCGGCAACAAATTCATAATCAGGTTCTGAAATATCATTTTCCTTAGTGACATCATCGAGTATTCCAATATCACGATAGTAAATCCAGACGCATTGCTCAGCTGTTCTTGAATATCTTTCAGCTTTTTCACCCACCACAATCCTGTCAATAAAGAGGTGTAATAGTTCTGATGTCACTTCTGTGATATCTGTATACCGTTTTGCTTTTTCAATAAACAGTTCTACATTAGTGAGTGAGTTTTTCAACTTTTCCATTTTTTCTTCTGCTTTTGGTATGCTTATTTTCAGAATCTTTTGTTCATCCGTATACTCTGAAGACAACATCCGAAAGTGTTCATCTGGGATTCTTCCAAGGACATTATCCTCATAAAGTCGTTTGAACAAGATTGTAAGCTCCGAGTCCCTGCGTTTCATATTATCCAGTTCACGCTGAAGCTTTGTAAGCTCCTTTCTAGTTTCGAAAGAATTTCGCTGATTGATATGTTCTGCAAACAGTTTTTCTTGTTGTCTTGCAAAATGAGTCACACGTTTTAAGTCATCTAAGATGATCGCTGTTAGCTGACTTTCCCTGATGTAATGTGAAGTACATTCTTCTTTGCCACGCTTTTTATAGGTGGAGCACATGAAATTGTTTTTAGTGGATTCCATCGTATGAGCTCGATGTAGCACCAGAGTACCATCGCAATCTTCACAAAACACCAGTCCAGAGAACATATTTGGCGTATCCATTTTCTTCGGAGGACGCTTTTTATGCTTTCGAATACTTTGAACGATATCCCACAGTTCCTGAGTAATTAAAGGTTCATGGGTATTCTTAAAGATTAGCCATTCTGATTCTGGTCTTACAATCTGCCTTTTGTTTTTGTAAGAAACAGTCGTGTGCTTCATATTAACGGTATGACCAATGTAGGTGATATCTTCTAAAATATTAGCAATGGTGGTGTCACTCCAATTATAAGGTCTTGTTGTGTCAAGACTTTTAAGGGCAACGCCATTCCTCTTATAATAGTAATTGCTAGGGGTGATGATCTGATCTTCTTTCAGTTTCCTTGCAATTTGTTTTGGACCTCTGCCCTCAGAACACAGCTTAAAAATGTAGCGAATCACTTCAGCACTTTCAAAATCTGGAACAATCAGTTTTGGATTATCCGTACTTTTTACATAACCGTAAGGTGGCTTTGTAGCAACTCTTTCACCACGTTCTGCCTGTGCTTTTTTAACAGCTTTAATTTTTTTACTACAATCTTTCGCATAGAAATCATTGAACAGGTTGCGAAAGGGTGCAAAATCATTATCGCCATACAAGGTATCAACAGCATCATTAATAGCGATAAATCTCACTTTGTAGTTTGGAAACACAATTTCCATGAGCTGCCCTGTTTGAAGATAATCACGTCCTAGTCTGCTCATATCCTTTACAATAAGGGTTTCAACTTGTCCACTTTCAATGAGTGACATAATTTCATTCCAAGCAGGTCTGTTGAAATTTGTTCCTGAATAACCGTCATCGTATAGGAATTTTAAATTCTCGAAGGCTTTATCTTCTGCATAAGCGGTCAGGATTAAACGTTGATTCTGAATGCTATTTGATTCACCTTCACGTTCATCTTCTTGACTTAGCCTTCCATAAAGTATGGTGTATTTTTCTTTGTCTGCCATTTATAAATCCTCCTTTTCTCTTATGGCAAACCGAATACGGTACTACACACAATACCGTAAACGTTGCCATAAAGCTATTGAAATCAAGCCTTTTTCAAATTTTCTACTAGGGCATTATCAATTAGGTTTAATAATTTTTCTGTAGGCGTGGAGTGCTTCACCATCGGAAAAACTGAACAAACTCGAAAGGTTCGCCCTTCAATATCCATTTGTCGCTCTACAATATGACGACTTCCATCATTCAAAATAGCGGTATCATCAAAGGTTCTATGGTATGTTCCTTCGGTGTCATTCTTCCAAACAACTTCAGCAGTTTCATATGCTCCAAGTATTTTTGTTTCTAAATAATGCTGTACTTCAGTTCTTTTACGCATTAGATTCCTCCTCCAAGTCGAGCCCCATTTGGTATTTGACTGCATCTTCCATATTGATTTTTCCACGGTTTCTTTTGACTTCTAAAACACATCTGCCACGAAGCTTTCGTAAATCGTCATCACTAATTTCAAGACCTGCAGCTAGAATATTCATCATCATACTCATTTCTACAGACAGGCGAAAAAGATTAGCAGATTGCCGATTTTCTGTCATTTTGAGTGTTCCGTCAATGGCATTTAGCAATATTTTTGATAGATAGGTGGTACTGTCTTGACATGCTAAATATCCAATATAAAAATCTACTGCATGATAAATGAATTCAGATTTGTTTTTGATGTTGTTTGGTTCACAAAGAGTTTCCATATTTTTAATCATAGATGGTGGTAACCAAGCGTTTACACGCTCTTTGTTTTCAAGTTTCTTTGTACTCATAAAATCGCTCCTTTTTATTAACATCACCTTATATAGCACCTTTAAAATGGCTATTTTGTGGGGTTTAGCTGTTCTTACAGCACTGAAAGCGTACAAAATGCTTATTTTCAGCACTGTTATGATTTAACTGGCTTATATCTTAGAATCTACATCTGGTGGGGGTTTCCTCGGTCGGCGTTGCCGTCCGATGTGATCGCAAGGGGCGTTTACAGCACCTTGCTTTATCCTGCTAATTTTTAATACTTGGTTTTAGTGGTGTCCAATTAGTAGTTTCAAATAATTCCATTGTGCCAATTTTCTTTTCTGGCGTGTTTGTGGCTCACAAATGCCCCAAATTTCGATTATAATCAGCAGCAGGCATTGTAATGCCAATGGGTATATAAATCTCTACGTAGGGGCAAACAATCGTTGTTTTGACTATTTTCTTAGAATTTAATTAGGCACGATTCACTTCCGCAGGGTCATAAGGGTCATTATCTGGAGCACCTACCGAAGTCCCCAGATTATCGACACTATCGTCCCTAATGACAGAGAGTGAAATAATACGTTTACCATTACTCTTTTTGAAATCCGCATAGATAAAGAGTTTGCGAAGTTCTTCAAGGTTCAGTCTGATATGTTTTGACAAAAGCCTTGAAGAAATTTGATCACCACTTTGAACAGATAGCAGGGTCGACAATTCTGTTGGCGATCCATTATAACTATCTTTGTCTTTCATAAAATCAGAAATAAGAAGGACAATGTCATGGAGTAGCACATCTTTATTTTGAAAACTGTCAGACACCACGTCCCAAATGTTTTCTTCATTTCGCTTTAGACAAATTTCTCTGTACTCAATGTCTCTACCAACACAATATAGCTTTGCTTGACCACTACCACGAACATCTTCAGAAAGAATAAAACTAGAATCTACGGCACCTTGAATACCCGTTGTACCAGATATTCGATTGAACGGATCATTATCATTTTCTTTTCTCAGGTGATGAATGAGCAGTATGGCAATTCCAAGTTCATCTGCAATATTTTTTAGAACAGATAAATCACTATAGTCACTGGCATAGCTGTTGTCAGTAGAAGATCCACGAATCATTTGAAGTGTGTCGATGATAATCAGAACACATCTGGGATGTTCTTCAACAAAAGTTCTAATCCTTTCTTCTAGTTCACCTCCAAGTGTTGCTTGCTCTGTACAAAAATTAACGGCTGCAGATGCTTCATCTGTTATTTCGAACAGACGATTTTGAATTCGGATTTGACTGTCCTCAAAGCAGAGGTACAAAGTATCACCTTGTTTTACATTGTTGCCCCAGATTTCTTCGCCCTTTGAAACGGTTACAGCAAGCCATAGGGCAAGCCAACTCTTTCCTACCTTTGGTGAGCCTGCAAGAACATGTAGCCCTTTGGATAAAAGATTTTCAATGACAAATTCGAGTGGCTGAAGTGGCATGGTCATAAGTGTTTGACCATCGATGGTATTGAATCGTTTTTTCATTTTGGTAATTCCTCCTTTGATTTTCGATTTCTTTTTCTGAAGTTGAGAGAAGCTCTTACTGTATAGGCAGTGAAAATGAATTTTTGACAACCAGACTAGAAAAAGTATCTCTACTTATTTCCACGACGAAACGTGTGGTTGGACCAAAAATAATTTTGCCCCTCACTACTAAAGGCAAAAAAACGGCTACCCTACAAAATTTTTCTTCTCATATACTTCCACGATGAGAAGTCCTGTTGAGCGGAAAAAATGCAACAAAAAAGATGCCCTCATATACTTCCACGTTTAGGAGGGCATCTGTACCATAACTTATAATCGTAAGTGTTAGAAATAACCACAAATAATAATCTAAAGAAATTTTTCGTATTGATATATATCGATTTGTGAATTATTATGTAAATATCGATATACGTCGATATGAATATATTTTTACTAAATTATACATTTTAGAGAGGTGTACAAAGATGATAGAAGAAACTAAGACGGTAGTAGTAACGTTATTTGTCCCTGAACATTCTAAATATACAGATTCAATAACAGTACTTTTCAACGAGACAATAGAATCATTAAATCCCATATTTGCTATAAAAAACATTAAACTAGTAGGTAAAAATGAGTATTCTGTTGGAGATTATGACACCTTTGAAATAAAGGTTGGCAGAGGAAAGAAAAAGCAAATATCAGCATTGAGTACTTCCGACGATTTTGCAAATATTATTTTTAGCAAATTCCAATGATATCATTACAAATTTAAAATTTTAACAGAGAATTAACATTAACCATGTTTCGCTTTTATCATAGATTGGTATAATGAAAATATAAATCGATGTTTATCGATATAACATTAACCTAGTTCAAATTTATGAGGTGAAATTATGGGTAGTCAAATGATAATGATTGGAGTTTTAAGTATAGTTTTTATAGGCTTTATTGGATTTGCAAATTACAGATCAGCAGTTGAACGTGGGAAAAAAATATATTGTGATGTACATTGTAAGGATGAAAGCTCTTGTGACTTTATGAGTAATTCAGCATCAAAATTTTAAGATTTTTTACTTTGTCTAGTATACTTAAAATTCTACTTACAATGAAAGGTGTGTTCTAATGAAACCAATTAAATTATTGTTTGTCTGTGTGCATAACGCTGCCAGAAGTCAGATGGCAGAAGCATTTTTAAATCATTATGGTGAAGGTAAATTTATTGCTGAAAGTGCTGGGATGGAGGCTGGGGTCCTTAATCCATTGGCGATAGAAGCCATGAATGAAATCGGTTTGGACATATCAAAAAATTCAGTTGACAGCGTATTTGAGTTTTTTAAAAGTCAGAAGTTTTATTCATATGTCATAACTGTTTGTGATGAAACAAGTGGTCAGAAGTGTCCAATCTTTCCGGGTATTAATAAAATGATTCACTGGAGTTTTGAAGATCCATCTACCTTTGAAGGTAGTTATGAGGAGCGTCTAGAAAAAACAAGACTTGTACGAGATAAGATAAAAACTCATGTTCTTGAATTATTAGATATTCTTAGGAATAGACACGAGATATCAAATTGATAGCGAAAAAAATGAGGAGCTTTCGACTGAAAGCTCCTTTAAATTACCTATTTGAGAAGTTGCTTGATATCATCCACAGAAGGGACACGTCCCATTACTTTAACTTGCTCATCAATGACAAGAGCAGGCGTCTTCATAACACCGTATGCCATAATACCTTGAATATCTTCAACTTTTTCAACACTGGCTTCAATACCAAGTTCCTTAACAGCTTCTAGGGCATGAGCCTCTAGCTTTTTACAGCTTGCACAACCTGTGCCTAATACTTTAATAATCATTGAAAATCCTCCTTAAAATAGAATGGTTTATAAACAAGTACAGCTACAACCACAACTCGAATCCTGACCAACATCCCCAACATAGTCTATGGATGCGGTTGGACAGAGTTTTTGACAACCACGACAACCATCAATACAGCCATCTGGGTGAATCACATTTGGCTTATAAGAACCTTTCTCATACACACCATGAGAGCATTTTTCAACGCATGCACCGCATTCTGTACAGGTTTCATAGTTGATTACTGGATACCATTTTTTAGACATGTCTGTTCCTCCTAAATTTTAAAGAGAATAGCTTTATATTTTTATTCAATTGCTTCTGCTTTTTCATAGATTGCCTTTACTTCGCTTGCTGGGACAATCTTAGACAGAACAAAAGCAATGATAATGACACCTGGAAGATCTACTAAAAGTCTTGTAACGGCAAACTTTGCACCAAGAGATGTTATTTCAAATAAAAACATCGGTATTTTAGTTGTGGACCATGCACCTATGAATATAAGGATATTTTTAAAGGATACACCTTTCTTCATAAAGACTGCTGCAACTGGGAATGCACCATATAAGGGACCGGCAGCGGCAGAACCAATAAATATGGATAGCAAGATACCTTTTAGACCAGAGCCTTCACCCATATATTTTATCATCGTTTCCTTTGGTACCCAAACGTCAAGAAGGCCAAGTAAAAGGAAGATTGGAGGGATCACCATTATCATTTCTTTAAAAGAATAGGCGGTAACGCTAATGGCTTTAAATCCGATTTTCTGATTGATTAAGGTCAAAATCAATAGTCCTGTTAGAACTACTAAAAAAGCTCTGTATTTTCTGATAATACTTTTCATAATACAGTCACCACCCATCCAATAATGCCTGCTACGAAAAAGGAAAAGATGAAAGCTAAAATATTACGCATGAAGGTGATTCTCTTTCCAAAATACTTGATTTCAACAGGAAGAGTAACAACCCCCACCATCATCAGTGTGGAGATAAAGGCACCAATTTGCATATACCCTGCGCCACCTTCAAGAAGCATGGCCGCTGTTGGAAAAGCCACAAATCCAGGTATGAGGGTGATTGATCCAACAATTGAAGCCAGAATGACACCTAACCAACCTGAGTCAGAACCAATTATTTTAGATATGATTTCGGGATTGATTACGGCAATCAATATGCCGACAAAAAGGATAACAACTAAAAACTCTGGCAGAATGTTTTCGAATGCCTTCCACGCTTTCTTGATGGCCATTTTTGTTTTCTTTTTATCTTTAATATGGGATAAAAGTAAAAGACTGAGAGTTATTGCATATAGACCAGCGTTCAAGAAATCACCTGCTTTCCATTAATAAAGTTACCTATAACAACAGATAACCAAAGGCGTTAAAAGTATAGCCGATGATTAAAATACCAATAGTGACAATCCCTGCGAAAGTGACGAGTAGTCTTGTTTTTACAACTTTTTTAAGAAGGATCATAGATGGAAGTGAGAGTGCTGTTACAGCCATCATAAAGGATAAAGCAGTACCAATGCCAACGCCTTTTAGAACAAGAGCTTCCGCAATCGGAAGGGTTCCGAAAATATCTGCATACATTGGGACACCCACAACTGTTGCTAATAAAACGGAGTACCATTTGTCTTGACCCAATACAGCCGATATAACAGATTCAGGAATCCAGTTGTGGATTGCTGCACCTATGCCGACACCAATGAGGATATAGAGCCAAACTTTCTTAATAATGTCTAGCACTTGTTCTCTTGAGTAGCTCATTCTATCTTTAACAGTGAGTTCTTCTTGCTCAATTTCCATGAGCTTGTTTCCAAAGACAAAGGGTTCTACATATTTTTCAAGTTTTAAGTGGCTAATAAGCGAACCACCAATGACTGCCAGTATAAGCCCTACAACGACATAAGCGATTGCAATTTTCCAGTTAAAAATACTTGCTAAAAGAAGTACTGAAGCTAAATCAACCAGTGGCGAGGATATTAAAAACGAAAAAGTTACGCCGATTGGAAGTCCTGCGCTTGTAAATCCGATGAAAAGTGGGATAGACGAACAAGAGCAAAAGGGGGTAATCGTGCCTAAAAGAGCTCCTAAAATATTTGCAGTGATGCCGTTAAATCGTCCAAGTATTTTTCGTGTTCTTTCAGGTGGGAAGAAACTTTGAATATAAGAAATAGTAAATATAAGGACTGAAAGCAGTATGAAAATCTTGATTACATCGTAAATAAAGAAGTGAATACTGCCTCCGAGTCTATCGGTGGTGCTAAGACCAAAAACATTTTCGACAAGTATCTTAACAAGATCAGACAGCCACTGCATTTTAAGTAGCTGATTATTGAGCCATTCTAATATAAACATTAAATCATCTCCTTTTTATTATGCTTCACAAACAATACAACATTGGTTGAGAAATTTTTCTTTGTCCACAAGTCGTTCTGAGTCTTCTTTGATTTGTGGATATTGATCCATGTGCTCTAAAATGTGCTCAAGAGTTTGTGTCAAAAGTATGTTCTCTTTCTTGAGGTTATAAAAAACGAATTTTTCCCTACGATCATCTGAAACAAGATTTAGGTCTCTCAGTTTTGAAAGGTTTTTAGACACCCTTGGTTGTGGGATACTTAAGATTCCACTCATTTCACAAACGCATAAATCTTGTTGATATAAGAGCATCATCATTCTAAGCCTCGACTCGTCAGATAGCAGTTTGAATATATTTGTAAGTTGGTTCATAGTGGGTCTCCTTTCAACTTTTGTAGTTGAATATACATATGCACATATGGGAATATGTATATCGTACGCCTGTATTTTTGTTTTGTCAACAAAGAAAATCTTTAAGTTTCAAAATTTAAAATCATTACATATTGAAAAACATCAATTTGATTGGTATAATTAAATCGATAAATATCGATATGAGGAGGACGAACATGTCTACAGTCTACGAAATAAATGCTAAAATTTTCAAAGCTTTCTGTGATGAAAACAGGTTGAGGATACTTGAATTACTTCAAGGCGGAGAAAAATGCGCCTGTACATTGCAAGATGAACTGCCTATTGGTCAATCTACCCTTTCTCACCATATGAAAATATTGCTTGAAAGTGGTGTGGTTGAAGTCAGAAAAGATAAAAAGTGGTCTTATTACTCATTGTCAGATAAAGGTTCAGTAGTCGCCACAGAAAAGTTAAGTATGCTTCTAACCAAAAACTACAGTGATCAAGCACAGTGCGCTTGTGAAAGTGAGGCGTAAATGAGAATTGTAATAATAGGTGCGGTTGCTGCGGGAACTTCTGCAGCGGCGAAGGCAAGAAGAAATGATGACCAAGCTGAAATTGTTATTTATGAAAGGGATAAGGATATCTCTTATTCAGGCTGTGGACTGCCTTACTACATTGGCGGTGAAATTGAAGACATTGAAGAATTGACTCCGAGAGATACAAAGTTCTTTAAAAAGAAATACAACATTGAGGTTAAAACTGAACATGAGGTAATGGAAATATTCCCGGATCAGAAGTCCGTTTTAGTAAAGGATATTGCAACAGGCAAACTTTTTGGAGATACTTATGACAAATTAGTCATTGCGACTGGGGCAATGCCTTTTGTTCCGAGCATACAAGGCGTTGACCTTGAACATGTGTTTTTCCTCAGAAATGTACAAAATGCAATTGCGATTAAAAAATTCATAGATGAGAAAAAACCTGAACATGCTGTTATAGCAGGGACTGGATTTATTGGTTTTGAAGTTTTAGAAAACTTGATGCATCTGAATATTGATACAACCATCATAGAAGTTGCTAGTAAAATCACCCCCAATTTAGATCTAGATATGGCTCTTTTTCTTGAAAATACATTAACTAAAAAAGGTGCAAAGCTTATAAAGGGTCAAAGTATCAACCATATTGAGGGGAATCAAGTTGTATTGAGCAGTGGCAATAAGCTGAAGGCGGATATGGTCTTCATGGCGACTGGTGTCAGACCCAATACGGCTCTTGCAACATCAGCAGGCATTAAACTTGGTAAAACAGGTGCCATTAAGGTGGATCAGCAAATGAAAACCAATGTAGCAGATATTTATGCCTGTGGGGATTGTGTTGAAACTTTCTCAGCTATTACAAATAAACCGGTCTACAGACCACTTGGCTCAACTGCTAATAAAACGGGTAGAATAGCTGGCGATGCACTGACTGGCGGTAAGCTGCGGTATCAAGGTAATTTAAGTACAGGGATTTTTAAACTATTTGATTTAACCATTGCAACCACTGGTCTTTCAGAAAAAGAAGCAATAGATGAAGGGTATGACATTGAAATATCACACAATATTAAGCCAGATAAACCGAGTTACTTCCATGGTGAGGAGATGGTCATTAAGTCGATAGCGGATAGAGAATCTCAGCGCTTATTGGGTGTACAGATTATTGGAACCACAGGTGTAGATAAGCGGATTGATGTATTTGCAACTTTAATTACCTACAAGGCAAAGGTGGATGAACTCTTCCATTTAGACCTAGCATATGCGCCACCATTTTCAACGACAAAAGACCCTATCCATTATACAGGCATGATTTTGGACAATGCCATTAACAATGGAAGACCAATCATCACGGCAAATGAAGTAAGAAACAGTGAATCGGAACTTCAAATTGTGGATGCAAGAAGCAGTGAGGATTACGATATAAAAGGACACGTGACGGGTGCAGTGAATATGCCTCATGCCAAACTGAGGGATGTGCTTAAAAATCTCGACCCTGAAAAGCCTACAGTGACCTATTGCAATAAAGGTGTGACAGGAAATGCGGCACAGAATATCTTAATCAACAACGGATTTAAAAAAGTATTTAACCTTTCAGGTGGGCATAAATTTTATAAGGGAAGCGGTGAACAGAAATGATAGACAAAAATAAAGTGATTAAAATCGTCGTTCCTGTTCTTATTATATGTGTCATAGGCAGTCTCTGGTTTTTCAAAAATAGAGATGAAGCAAGTCTTGTAAAGCCGATAGAAACAGCGGTGAGCAGTGGTGAAATTTCTACAAATGACAAGGCAATGATTAATACACTTGAAGCCACAAGTTTAGACCTTGACGAACTCAAAGCCCAAGGACTCCCCATTGTCATTGATTTTGGTGCTGATGAGTGTATACCTTGTAAAGAAATGGCACCTATTTTGAAAGAGTTAAGTGAGAATTACCAAGGTAAGGTTATTGTAAAATTTGTTGACGTATGGAAATATCCAGAACTTGCAGAACAGTTTCCATTAGAAGTCATTCCAACTCAATTTTTCTTTGATAAAGATGGGAACCCCTACATGCCAAAGGATGCTGAGAAAATGGGGATGCAACTTTATAAAATGAAGGATACAGGAGATCATGGCTTTACGGCCCATCAGGGTGGCATGAAAAAGGAACAATTTTTGGCTATCTTTGATGAGCTGGGGGTCAAACCATGATCAATGGATTTTTAGAGGGACTATCAACCGGGATACTGAGTAACCCTTGGTTAGCACCCCTTATGGCTTTATTAGCAGGTATACTGACTTCTTTTACGCCGTGTTCATTATCTAGCGTGCCCTTAGTTATTGGATTTGTTGGTGGCATAAAGCAGCAAGATACTAAAAGGTCATTTCAACTTTCATTAACTTTTGCACTGGGCATGGCTTTAACATTTACGCTGCTAGGTGTTTTAGCATCTTCGCTTGGAAAACTTATGGGCACTTCATCATCTCTGTGGTTTTTATTTTTAGGAACTTTAATGGTGTTGATGGCACTACAAGTTTTTGAAGTATTTAATTTTGTACCCTCGGTATTTTTAAGCACAAAACATGTTCGTAAAGGATTTATTGGTGCTTTCGTAGCAGGTGTTTTAGGTGGGTTTTTCTCTTCTCCTTGCGCAACACCAGTGCTCGTTGTACTTTTGGGATTGGTAGCCAAAAGTGGTAACATTCTTTGGGGAATTTTGCTTCTACTATTGTATTCTTTAGGTCATAGTTTTTTGGTAATCTTGGCGGGGACTTCCGTTGGATTTGTGACAAAACTCACAAGCAACAAGACCTATGATACCAGTGCAAAAGTACTTAAATATGCTTTAGGCGTACTGATTTTACTGCTAGGATTTTACATGTTCTATTTAGGTTTTTAATACGAAGGGAGGTCCACAATGATTAGTCAACTGATCATAAATAACGAGAAAACGATCACCATTGATTTTTTGTATCTAGACTTAAATACTTGTGATCGATGTCAAGAAACGGAGACAAATTTAGACGAGGCGGTAAGCATTTTTTCAGAAGTATCAAAATGCCTTAATTACAAAGTCCTTGTAAACAAAATTAATGTCAACACGAAGGAACTTGCAGAGATTCATCGATTTGAAAGTTCCCCAACCATTCGAGTGAACGGACAAGACATATTGGGGGCGATCAAAGAAAATTCATGTCCAGCATGCAGTGCCATTAGTGGTCAAGAAACCGCCTGCAGAGTTTTTGAATACGATGGCAAAGCCTTTACAGAACCGCCAACAGCTATGATTTTGGAAGGCATTTTAAGCGTTTTATTTAATAAAAATGTAGATAAAGGTACAGTACAATTTGTTTTACCTCAAAACTTAGAAAAATTCTATTTAACAACTGAGAAAAAGACTGAAGGCTGTTCTTGCAATGGCTCAGGATGCTGTTAACCCTATCATATAAAGGAGATTACGAAAATGATAATTATGAAAACGATTGAGATATTTGATCCTGCAATGTGTTGTACAACGGGTGTTTGTGGTCCGTCAATTGACCCAGAGCTTATGAGAGTTTCAACGGTAATTAATAGTCTTAAGGAAAAAGGAATTACCATCAAAAGATACGGTCTATCCACTGAGCCACAAGTTTTTGTTTCTAACCAAATCATCAACGATATCCTTCAAACGGAAGGTGCTGACATTTTGCCAGTGACTTTAGTTGACGGTAAAGTAGCTAAGACAAAAGCGTATCCAACAAATGCTGAATTTGCAGAGTGGTTGGGTGTGGAAATTGATAGTAAGCCAGAGCAAAAGCAAAGCTGTTGTTGTGGACCAAAGGGGTGTTGTTAATATGACACATCAACTGAACACCTTTGATGTTGATCAATTCAACTTAACCAAATACTTGTTTTTCACTGGAAAAGGTGGAGTCGGTAAAACGTCTACTGCTTGTGCTGTGGCTGTAAATCTGGCTGATGGTGGCAAGAGAGTACTGCTCATCAGTACGGATCCAGCCTCGAATTTACAAGACGTTTTTAATACGGAGATAGATGGAAAAGGCGTCCCTATTGTTGGCGCTCCCAACTTAATGGTTGCAAATTTAAACCCAGAAGAGGCTGCAAGAGAATATAAAGAATCAGTCGTGGCACCCTATAGAGGGAAACTGCCGGAGAGTGTTATTGCCAATATGGAAGAACAACTTTCAGGATCCTGTACGGTTGAAATTGCAGCTTTTGACCAATTTTCAAATTTTATCACCGATAAGACCACCGAACTGGAATACGATCACATCATCTTTGACACAGCACCGACAGGGCACACCCTTCGTATGCTTCAGTTACCCTCAGCATGGAGTAACTTTATTAGTGAAAGTACCCACGGTGCATCTTGCTTAGGCCAATTATCTGGTCTCGAAGGCAAGAAGAATATTTATAAGGAAGCTGTTTTAAACCTTTCTGACCATCATAAGACGACTTTAATATTGGTTTCTAGACCAGAAGAAACACCACTCTTGGAAGCTGAACGCTCTAGTCTTGAACTGAGTGACCTTGGAATTAGAAATCAACTACTGATTATTAATGGGGTGTTAGGCAGTGCATCAGATCCTTTATCAAAAATAATATTGGATAAGCAACAAGATGCCATTAAAAATATTCCAAAAGGATTAACTGAATTTACAAAATTTACGTTGCCTCTTCGTTCTTATAATGTGTTGGGACTTGATAACATTAGAGCGTTTTTCAAAAGTGATCAATTTGACAGCACTAAAACAGTGACTAAGTCAAAAGATCTTAAATCAATTGATGCTTTGGTAGAGGATGTTTGCAATACGGGTAAAAAAGTAATCTTTACCATGGGAAAAGGTGGCGTTGGAAAAACCACCATTGCGGCCACGATAGCCCTTGCTTTGGCGAATAAAGGTGTGAAAGTACATCTGACATCTACCGACCCTGCAGACCACATTCAATATGTGATCAAGGACTCAGAAAACATTACCCTTAGTAAAATTGATGAAAAAGAAGAACTGCGAAATTACCAAGATGAGGTATTGACTAAAGCTAGGGAAACCATGTCAGAAGAAGACATTGCCTATGTGGAAGAAGATTTGCGTTCTCCTTGCACACAAGAAATTGCTGTGTTTAGAGCTTTTGCTGAAATTGTCGACAAGGCCGAAAATGAAGTTGTGGTCATCGATACGGCGCCAACGGGGCATACTTTATTACTCCTTGATTCGACACAAAGTTACCATAAAGAAGTTCAAAGAACCAAAGGAGAAACACCAATTTCTGTTCAGCGATTACTTCCAAGGCTGAGAGATGAGAAACAGACCGAAGTCATTATCGTAGCCTTACCAGAAGCCACACCTGTTTTTGAGGCCAATAAACTGCGTGATGACCTTAAAAGAGCAGGTATCAATAACAAATGGTGGGTTGTAAACCAATGTCTTTCTATGGTGGATACCAGCGATGCCATGCTTATAGCTCGTGCAGAAGCAGAAAGACACTGGATTGAAAAAGTCAGAGAAATCAGTTCTAACAGCATGGTCACAATACCATGGGTTCAAGATGCATCAGTACAAAAGATCGGCAAACTTTAATCAAACATTAACTTACAAAAATATGGAGGTTTAAAATGAGCAAAGGAAAATTGCAAGGCATTAGTTTTTTTGAAAAATATTTAACCATATGGGTTGCATTATGTATGGTTGTCGGTATTCTCATAGGTCAGTTTTTACCTGGAATCCCCGCATTTTTAGGCAAATTTGAATATGCGAAAGTTTCCATACCTATAGCTATTTTAATTTGGCTGATGATTTATCCGATGATGTTGAAAGTTGATTTCCATAGTGTTAAGAATGTTGGAAAGAATCCCAAAGGATTGTATGTAACCTGGGTAACGAACTGGCTAATCAAACCTTTTACCATGTTTGGAATCGCATATTTCTTCTTCTACGTTGTCTTTAAATCACTGATTCCTGCTGACTTAGCAAAAGATTATTTAGCAGGCGCCATATTACTTGGGGCGGCGCCGTGTACAGCGATGGTCTTTGTATGGAGCCATTTGACAAAAGGGAATCCAGCTTATACCGTTGTTCAAGTTGCTACAAATGATTTGATTATCCTTGTGGCATTTACGCCAATTGTGGCATTCCTTCTTGGGGTAGGTGGCGTTGCAATTCCATGGGATACACTTATTCTTTCTGTGGTCTTATTTGTAGTTGTTCCCTTAAGTGCTGGAGTAATTACTCGCAATGTCATTACAAAAAATAGAGGTATTGAATATTTCCAGAACACCTTTATTCCCAAATTTAACAACATTACAATCGGTGGTTTACTTTTAACCTTGATTATTATATTCTCGTTCCAAGGGAATGTGATTATCAACAATCCGCTTCATATTTTGTTGATAGCGGTACCGCTCACGATTCAAACTTTCTTAATTTTCTTCATAGCATATTTTGCTAGTAAATTACTCAAATTACCTTATGATATTGCAGCACCAGCAGGAATGATTGGTGCCTCCAACTTCTTTGAATTATCAGTTGCAGTTGCTATTTCTCTCTTTGGTGCAACTAGCCCAGTAGCACTTGCAACCATAGTAGGTGTATTAGTAGAAGTGCCTGTCATGTTAATACTCGTAAATATCGCCAATTCGACAAAGGGATGGTTTGAACCCAACAAGTTAAGTCAGTAGAATATAAGATAAGGAGACGAAAACAATGAATAGAAAGCCAAAAGTTGCATTTATATGTGTTCATAATTCTTGCAGAAGTCAAATGGCAGAAGCTCTTGGCAAGCACTTTGCAAGTGATGTATTTGAAAGCTATTCTGCAGGTACGGAAATGAAACCTAAGATCAATCAAGATGCTGTAAGACTTATCAAAGAAATCTACGATATTGATATGGAGGCTACTCAGCAATCAAAACTCCTTACAGAGATTCCAGATGTGGATATAGTCATAAAAATGGGCTGCAATGTGATATGTCCATTTTTACCAAGTCAACATGAAGAAGATTGGGGACTGGATGATCCAAGCGGCAAGTCGGATGAGGAATTTAAGCTGATTATTGATAAGATTGAAGAAAATATTAAACATTTAGCTGACAAAATCAGCAATAATGAAATAGCTTTAAATTTATAAAACAGGGAGATGAGGTTTTGAGTAAAACGGTAGAGTTGTATCTTATTTCAGGATTTCTAGGTGCGGGGAAAACCACATTGGTCAAACAACTTCTGGAGAATCAATCGGATAAAAAATCGGAATCATTATGAATGAGTTTGGAAAAGTCAGCATTGATGGTCCCATTCTTAAAAAGAACAACATGGAAATGATTGAGCTTACAAGAGGATCCATCTTCTGTTCTTGTTTAACAATGGCATTTGCAGATGCCTTGATCGACATGGCAGATAAAGATTTGGATTACCTCATTATTGAAAGCTCAGGACTTGCCGATCCATCCAATATTGGAGAAATACTAGGCGGTGTGAGTCAGAATATCGATAGTCCTTATGTCTATTCTGGAAGCATTACTGTTGTGGATGCCAGCCAGTTTTTAAGTTCATATGAAGAAGTTGAAACCATAGTGAAGCAAATTGAGTGTTCAGATTTGACTTTAATCAATAAAGTTGATTTGGTAGATGGAGAATCCGTACAATTGATAAAAGAAAAAATTCTTCAGATCAACCCAGATACTGAACTGGTAGAAACTTCATTCTTTAAAGAAATTGAAGCTATTTTAGGTAGAGATTTGGCTAAAGGGAAATATCCTGAATTAAGGGCATCGTTGAATACACCTGAGAATAAGCCAAAGACAATGTCTATCAATTTTACAGAAAACGTTGAAAAAGAACAACTGAAAAGTTTTATTAAAGCCATTATGAAATCAGCCTTCAGGGTGAAAGGATTCGTTCAATCAGGCGAATCGTGGTGGGAAGTCCACGGCGTTGGTGATTGTGTTGATTTTTATGAAACAGATCGCCAATTAGAGGCATCTACCCTTGTTATCATTTCAAAAGTTGGACCAGAAATTATAAGAACTGTTGATGCTGCGTGGAAAGGGCATTTTGATATTTCCATGAAAATGGTTAATGGGTAATTAACAAAACCCCGCCTTAATTTTAGATTATTAAGGCGGGGTTTTCACGTATTCAGTTTACCGTTGACCCTCGGTTCACAAGTTGTCTTTATGACCCCTTGTATTTGCGTTAAGGGCTGTTTTTATATCTATGAGTGAAAAGTAATTAAGGTAAGAATTTTTAATACAGAGATTTCTTGGTCATTTTTAATGCAGTTTTAATGACGCTTTCGGGAAATATTGATAAAATTGACTGGTGGCTTAAGGAGCTGAAACTAGGCAGATATCTTAATGGGTTGTTAAGTCATTTTTAATAAATTGAAGTTAATTTTGTGATAAACTTACGAAGGAGCTAGATACATAAAAAAAACACCTTCAGTGATCAGCTGAAAGTGTTCCTTTTACTGGAGCCGACGGAGAGATTCGAACTCTTGACCTACGCCTTACCATGGCGTTGCTCTACCTGCTGAGCTACGACGGCACATCATTAGTAATTATAATAGATAAGAAAGAAAATTTCAAGTGCTAATTAAATAGTTTGAATAGTCAGATACTGAAAACACTATATACTAGCAAAATGTTTAAGGGGGATATGCAATGTCAGAAAGAGAAAGCTTGAGTAAAGCGGCAAAAAAGAAACGTAAGGCCTCGAAGAATAAAACCCTGTTTTACAAAAGATGGTCGTTTTATTTTGTTTTGTTAATCATATTTGTGTTAGTGATGCACGGTACAACAGAATGGTTAATAACAATTGAACAGCCGTCAGAGGGTTGGTCGATAGGCTATAAGGCCCTTGAAGGTTTGCCAACAGATGAACGTCTAATTAGTGTCTCAGAAAGTACCGATGGAAATAGCTATATTGTCGCATACAAGACCTCGACCAGTATTGTAATTACATCATTGAATCTATACGGGAAGGTGCAAGCAGAGGCTAAGCTCTCGCTTAGTAATGGGCCAATACTTGCAGGTAAGCTGAAATTAGTCAAAGTTGCACCGGCTAAGGACACAAATTATCTATATTATGGTGATCGGGTTAGTTTATATCGAGTCGCATTTGATGCCAGCCTTAAAAATATTGAAGCGCCTATTTTAGTTTCTGAGCATGCTGAGCAGTTTGATGTGGATGGCGAATACGTTATCGCAGGTGATGATACCTTAACCCAAGTTTTTAGAGAAGATCAGATGATCCGTGAGATAGATGGCTACGATAATTTGAAAAGCTTGGTGATTTGCTCTGATGATGAAACGGTTTATGCAGGTGTAAATACAGATAAAGAAGGCATGCTCTATCAAGTAAATTCAATTACGGGTGCACAACAAGAATCGGTCGTTATGAATCAAAATGATCAGAGATTTTATGGCTATTTTAAAGATATCAAGCCGACTGAAAGTAGCGTTACAATTATAACGAGTTTATTTGATCACTTAAATCCTGGAGCGCCAAGCGTACTTGGTGTATGGCAATACAATCGTTCAAGCCTCGACCAAGAAAACTTTACATTGTTTTACCATGTTAGAACGAGCCTGGAGCCGATTTTAACGCATATTGAGGGCGATCAAGTAAGTTATATCCTTGGGGTACAGCAAACGCTGGATAACGTAAGCAAGGGCTTGTCTAGATATCCACAGGTTAAAGGCGGTATTTATACGAATATCTCATACTTTTCACGACAAGGTGACACTTTAACAGAAAATACTCGATTAACCTTAACAAGGAAATACCCTATAGCTTATTATTATTTTGAAAATGAGGGCATTAATCAACTGATATGGATAGATAAGGAAAGCAATGGCGGTGTGCTTATGATGGCAGGCAATACGCCAGATTGGATCCAATTTGCAAAAGCTAATCAACCGATTGATTTAGTAAAGCTTTCTGGTTACACGCTTGTGGCCTTAGCAAATACCGTATTTTTAGGGTTGGTCTCTTTCCTAATATCACTTTCTGATTATAATATTTGGATATTTGTAACGCTTATAGCGATTGTGCTATTTAGAAAATTTGCAAGGCTTGATCAGAATAAAAAGGATGTCATAACACAGTATATACTGATGGGAATGGTGCTTGTTATAGGTGTTGTGATGGTGGCAGCTCCAGATTCAGCGTTTAGATTGTACCAACAAATTTACCCATGGTTCTTTGGAAGTACAGTTGCTCTAATTGCGATACCATCAACAATTGGACTTGTTGCACTCGGTCTATATTATCTTTGGAAAAAAGAGCACTATTACTATACAAACTGGTTTTTACATTTTTCATTCTTTTTAGGCATGTACTTATTCTTCTACATGTTTGTCATTATGAGCTTTTTTGTATCGGCGATGATGAAGAGTCATCTGATGATGTAAAACGAAGTTAATTTTAAAGGCGTCCTTGTAAAAATCACAAAGGTGAGTTTACATAGACGCCTTTAATTGTTTGAATATAAGCATTAAAACGTGATAGGTTTAAAAGTTTTGGGTATGAATAAATGAAAGCCAATCGATTTAAACGATAAACGACTAGAAGTGCCTATTATCTATGAAAGCCTTCACCAAGTACCTCACGAACATTGGAAACGGTAACAAAGGCATCGGGATCTACTGCTTTAACAAAACCTTTTAGCCGTATAAATTGCTTTTTATCCATGATCGAGTTGACGATTTCTTTGTCCTTCATAGTATACGCGCCTTTAGCACTGTAAATCGTTGCACCTCTCTCAAGTTGATCGACTATGAATTTTTGAATGATATCGCTTTGAGTGGAAACTACTGAAACGCTGAGTTTTTGATTGAAGCCTTCGATAACGGTATCGATGATTAAACCGTTCATCAGTATACCTAAAAAGGCATATATCGCTAAGTCTATACCAAAGCTATAGGCAGCAAGTGTAACAACGGCAAAATCGGCGATTAGCAAGGATTTACCAATATCCAGGTGAAAAAATTTATTGAGAATCTTTGCGATAATATCGGTACCGCCAGTTGAAGCCTCTTGATTAAATACAATCCCCAATCCTACCCCTTGAATCAAGATGCCGACGATTAAATTAACAAGTAGATCGTCTACAACTGGTTCTGTAACCTTATAAAAGGTATCGAATAGATAGATAGTTCCCGTTAATAAAAAACTGGCATAAATGGTTTTAGCTCCAAATTCTTTACCAATGGTTAGAAATCCCACAACAAATAAGATAATATTTAGAATAAGTAAGATCTGTCCAATGCTGATACTAGGAACCAAATCGTGTATAATCATAGAAAGACCTGTTATTCCACCAGTAGCTAGGTTTGCTGGAATTAAGAAAAAACAGATGCCGAGTGCGACAATCAGAACACCGACGGAGATTAAGACATAACTTTTGAATGTTGACATAAGTCCTCCTGTTAAATTTCATACTATATAATTACCCAATTAATCAAACGACTCACAAGGAGAAAAATCCCAATGAAAGCATTTATAACTTTTATAGAACTTAGAACAAAGGTTGCAAGTCTATTACCCTTTTTATTGGGAACAGCACTGGCATATTATACACTTGAAACCCTCTACTTGGAAAGATTTTTTTTGATGCTAATAGCATTACTTTGTATTGATATGGCAACAACGGGCTTAAATCATTTTTATGATGCAAAAAGGGCGATTGTAACAACCGGGTATCATTATGATGAGCATAACCCAATAACTTCTGGTCAATTAAATCGTAAAAGAGCAAAAAGATATTTGATCGAGCTCTTGTTAGTTGGTAGTAGCGCAGGGATAGGGCTTACTTTGTTAACAGACCCCTTTGTATTGGTTCTTGGAGGGCTGTCATTTATAATTGGAATTGTCTATTCAGCAGGGCCACTTCCACTTTCGAGGACAATTTTAGGCGAATTGTTTTCAGGATTATTTATGGGCCTTTTGATAACCTTTATTTCTTTTTATATACAGGTTCCTAATGGTTATCTAGGTGAGTTAAGTTTTTCATTATCTTTTATTTACTTCTCAATAAAGCTTACAGAAGCGTTGCCAGTTGTATTATTGGGTCTTCAGCTTAGTTTGATGATTGGAAATATTATGCTTGCAAATAATATATGTGATAGAGAAGAGGACATCCTAAACAAGCGCTTTACCTTGCCAGTTGTGATGGGATTACAAAAAAGTGTCATCCTTTTTAAGTTAAATACAATTATAGCTTATGTGATATTGTGCTTAGGTATACTGCTAAAACTACTACCATTCATGATGCTCGTTACACTGGTTACCTTACCCATAATCTATAAACGTGCTCGAATCTTTTGTGCAAACCCTGTCAAATCAAAGACCTTCAAATTAGCCGTTGGTAATTTTTTGATTTTTGCGAGCACACTGTTGTTAACACTTTTAGTTTCGATTTTAATGAAATAACAAGATGTATTGGGGGTTACTATGAAAGAATGGATGTCGCTAAGGTTTCAAGACCAAGCAATGGAACATGATTATATGACACAAAGAAATAAGAAAAACATCTTATTTCATAGAGTTTTGTATTCTATTAGCATTCCATTCTATCTCGTGTTTGCTTTTGTGGATATCAAAGCAGTACCAAATGCGCTACCGACCTTCTGGGGCGTGCGATTTGGCATTTTCACTCCAATTGCATTTGTGGCACTTTTTCTGACGTTCACGAAGTATTATACGAAGCTGAATGACTGGATGATGGTGATTATCGCCAATTTAAGCGCTTATGGTATGCTGTTCCTCACCTTTGTTGGTGCGAGATATCAATTCTATTCCTATCGTTTTGGACTTTTATTTGGATTGATATTTTTAACTGTTCTTAGTAGAGTTGATTGGATTAAGCTACTTTTTTCAACTGTAATATTAAATGCAGTTTATTTTATAGCTTCGGCTTTGAATACCAATGTTCCAAAAGAGATAAGAATGGACACCAATATTTTGGTCATATCGGTTTCACTTATGGGATTATTTAGTGCTTACATGTTTGAACAGTCTGAGCGGAAACAGTTTAAGCTGAGTCAGCTTCTCAAAAATGAAAAAGAAAAAATTATAGTCTTTAATGAAGAATTAGAAGAAAAGGTATCACAAAGAACTAAGCTTCTTTATGATGCAAATAAAAAGCTGAAAGTGGCCAACGACCGTTTACTCGAAAGTGACACAACATTTAAAAAACTATTTGATGAATCAGCAGATGCCATTCTTTTGATGCAGGATTGGTTGATCGTCAATTGTAATAAAAGCTTGGTTGAACTATTAGGCTATAGCTCATTTGATGATTTGCTAGGAAAACCAGTCAAAGCCTTAATAAACAAGGATGCTGAGGCAGTTTTCGCCATGTTAAAGGAAACCGTATTATCGTCTGATCATCAAAGACATTTGATTCATCAATGGTGGCTACAAAAAAAATCAGGAGAAGCCATACTAACTGAAGTTAAAATGACTCAAATTGAAATCGATGAAAAGCAGGTGGTTCATTTTTTGATTAGAGATATAACTGAAAGATATCAGTTAGAGCAAAATTTAGAGTATTTAAGCTATCATGACTCACTTACTAATCTGTACAATCGCAGGTTTTTTGAGGAGGAACTAAAACGCTTAGACGTCCCAAGAAATCTGCCAATCTCTATTATTTTTGCCGATGTTAATGGGCTTAAGCTAATCAATGATTATTTTGGTCATCAATCGGGTGATGAGCTATTAATTAAAATATCTGATTCCTTTAAGGAGGTTTGTCGATCAGACGAGATTATAGCAAGACTTGGTGGTGATGAGTTTGTTATATTGCTTACGCACACTGACACCTCTGAAGCTATGCAATTAATCGAACGGTTAAGGTCAAATGTCACCATGAAGCAGGTAAAAGGGATTCATCTATCGGTTGCATTTGGCGTTGATACAAAGCTGCTACAAGGTATGGATATGGCAACTATCATACAAAGTGCTGAACGGAACATGTATTATAATAAAAATAAGGAGTCTCCTGCATTTAGAAGTCTTATGGAGGCGAAAAAAAACGCTCATTCGGAATAATTTATTGAGCGTTAATTAATAGTACGAATTTAATTAAGTCGACTTGTTGAATGACAATATAGAAGGGTAGAGAACCAAGGAAAAAATAGATAATACCAAGATGAAGAAGGCGTAAGGTAAGTAATCGAGTGTTGAAACACCAGTAAGCTGTTTAATCATGATACCATTAACATTCCAAGGAATTAAAGCAACGATGTTTAACCCAAGATTAGCGGTTAGCATCACGAGAAACTCTCTTTTGACATCTTGAGCATCAAAATGAGGCGCCATATATTTGCCTGTTACCATTGAAGTCATAGCTTGACTACAGGTGACCATGCTTAATACAATACTCAATACGCCTGTGTTGAACATTAGCCTACTTTTTGATGGTTTTTTTGGAACAAAAGGATCAATAATTGGCTCCATCAGGTTGTCCGCTTCAAGTAAGCTATTAAAAATGCCTGAAAAGAAAATGACAAGAATGACATTGAGCATTTGCTTAAAGCCAGAGGTCTTTAGATAGGCCACTGATGACTCTGTCGAAGAAAAGCCATGATATAAAGTATCAATGATTTCTGAGAATGAACCCAGTGTTTGAATAGATAGTAATAGACTGATAGAAAAAACAATGGTCAAAACCCTCGTAATGGGTTGATTGAATAGTAAAAGTACAATTAACAGCACTAAGGGCATAAGTCTTAACAATGAAATACTAAATATAAGCTTTAAGCCTTCATTTGCAGTAATTAAGTCCTTTGTGATCACAGTACTTTGACCCTTAAAAACAAAAAAAACAATCGTTACAATGAATGGTAGGATTGCACTTGTAAGTAAAACCCACATGTTCTTTTTATAATCGGTTTTAGTGATACTTGAAAGTAAATGAAGTCCGGAGGAGAGGGGGGAACATCGATCACCTATATAAACACCGGAAAGTAATGCCCCAATCATTATGGGATAAAATACACCTGCTTGAATAGCAATTGAAGAGAAAAGTGGTAAGGTAATCGTTAGGGTTCCAATAGCGGACCCCAATATCATAGACAAAATAAATGAAATGACAAATCCAGCCAGAAGTAAATTCTGTCCGACCATCCACTGTGTTGCATAGTAGATGGCTGTCGGGAGTGCGCCTGAAGCCATAAGAACAGGAAGCGTAATGCTAATGAGAAACATCAATAGCATTGTTTTTGAAACTGATTTGGTATTATGTAGAATTAACTTGGGAAGAACGCCTTTGCGACTCAAAAATAGATACCCTAAAGCACATGTGGTCGCCATTCCAAGGTACATAGGTAATCCTAGCGCAATTGAAACTGCGACGAAAAAAAGAAGTAAACCAATATAGCTGTATGATTTTATAGTCGTATTCATATTTGGGCTCCGTTTTAAGTTTCTGCGTTATAAAATATTAAAGTTGTGATATATTTATTATATCGTTACTTATACTTGTTTTCAATGGAGGTTATAATGGCAATTCGCATAGAATTTATGAACCCTTCTCAGAGTCATATTTTTGTTGACTACATCGATCATTTAAAGTTTGGTCATGCACCAGAATGGTCAACCTGCTACTGTAGATACTATCATACTAAAGCTGATCAAGACGAATGGATGATGCGCAGCGGTAACTTAAATCGAAATGAAGCTATCATGTCGATTAAAGAAGGCTCAATGCAAGGCTTTCTAGCATTCGATGGCGATACCTGTATCGGATGGCTTAATGCAAATGATGCGAGTGCCTATATTAGAATTGAAGAGGATATTAAACCTATAGTAAAAGATCGAAAGGTTGCTTGTACCATGTGTTTTATTATTCATCCTGAGTATCGCAATAAGGGAATTGCTAGACAGCTTTTATCATCAGCCGTGGCACATTTTAGAGAACTTGGCTTTGACGGAATGTTAGGGATGCCTTTTGTATCGAATGAATTTCAGAAACAATATAGAGGCACTTTAAACATGTATAAGGAGCTAGGGTATAAGGAAATAGAAGTGCATGAAAATGTACACGTCATGTGGATCAATTTCAAGGGAGGAGTAGAATGAAAAGCCTTAAAATAGATTCAGCCTATACAGAGAAGCTTCATGGCTTCAAGCTTGGTATTTTAGTAGCTGACGTAATAACAACAGAGGATAATGAATCACTAAAAGTGCATATGCTTAAGTCCTTTGAAGCCATACAAAATTCTATGAAAGTTGATCAGATCAGTCAGCTTGATCCAATCAAGGCAGGACGTGGTGCGTATCGCGCTTTCGGAAAGGATCCAACTCGATATCGACTTTCCTGTGAAAAACTTTTAAGAAGGATTCTCAAAGGTGAAGGTCTAGATTTTATCAATAATATCGTCGATATATCTAATCTGATATCATTGACACAGGTTTGTCCTGTGGGAACCTTTGATTATGACAAGCTGGGCAATGATATTATTTTAAGAGCTGGACGAGATGGAGAAACCTACCTAAGTCTTGGAAATCAAGAGTTAAATTTAGCTGGCTTACCCATATTCTCTGATGAAAATGGTCCCTTCGGCTCCACAACATCTGATTCATCCAAAACCAATGTTGAACTTAAAACGAATAAAATAGTTATGAGTCTATTTGGATTTGAAGAGCATTATGATCTTACTGGTGCACTAGGCGAAGCAGAGCAGCTATTAATTAACTTTGCGTCAGCTAAAATACACTGCAAAGAAATTGTAGATGCTAAAAAAGTATTGCAATTTTAATGGTATTTTTTTATAATGTTCATGATATATAATCTATATTTATGCGGTGTCGAAAGACTTAATAGGGAATCGAGAATGCTCGAGCTGTCCCAGCAACCGTGATGCTGACAAGACTCATATTACCACTGCGCAAGCGGGAAGGGTGAGTTGCGAATGAAGCTAAGCCGGTAGACCTGCCCATAGATCGCTTTATTCCCCTGGGGGTGGGATGGAAAGAGTCGAAGTTTAACTCATTTCCTATCTCAAGGAAGTGAGTTTTTTATTTAACCACAATCTCGCTTATGGTAAAATCTGAAGGCTCGATGCCTGAATATTTTTATTTAGCAGCAAAGAAATTGATGTAAAATCTGAGGACTCGATGTTTGAAGAATTTGATTTAGCCAGAATATTGTTTGTGGCTAAATCAACGCGATCAGCGAGCGGAAATCAAAGGAGAACGATATGAATAAGAAGGTAGTTTTAATTGGTTTAGTTGTGTTACTGGCAGTGGCAGCTTTGTTCGGTTACAATCAGTTTTTTGGTCCAGATGCCAAAGCTGGTGAAAAGTCGGTTACAGTAGAAATTTATGTTGAATCACAAGGCATTGATAAAACATACAACTTTGATACGGATGCTGTATTCCTATATGATTTATTAAACGAAGTGAAGGATCAAGTTAAATTTGAGTCAGAGGATTCATCATTTGGCCCAATGGTTGTTGGTTTTGAAGGCTATAAGGCAGATAGTACAAGCGAATATTATCATATATTAATCAATGGTGAGGACGCAATGGTGGGTGTCAAGGATGTACCTGTAACCGATGGCGATGTCTATAGATTTGAGTTACGTAACTTTTAATGAGAGCGAAAGACATTACACTGATAGCAATTTTATCCGCTACCTTGACAGCTGGAAAATTTGTTCTTAGTGTTGTACCAAATGTTGAAATTGTAACCTTTTTAATGATCCTTTACACCGTGTTATTTGGTTATAAAAGAACCCTGATGGTCGTTGTTGTTTTTGTTACTACAGAAATTCTCATCTATGGATTTGGAACTTGGCTATTGGGCTATTACATTTTATGGCCAACCTTAGTGATATTGACACATATCATTAGTCGAACGCTTAGGTCAGAATATGGCTATGCAATTTTATCAGCTATCTATGGATTTACATTTGGACTATTTTTTGCATTGTTTGAGTCGTTATTTTATGGGATCAGCTATGCTATTCCATATTGGATTTCTGGTATTCCATTTGATATCGTTCATGGCACTTCAAATTTTATTATTATGCTCGTTTTATATAAGCCAATGGTGAAAACAATTGGTTTTGCAAAAGAGAAAATGCACGTAGCGTAAAAAGAAACCCGTAGTGGTTTCTTTTTTTATGAAATAAAATCGCAATATTATTTTATGCTGATTGAAGGCTTTTGGAGAGATGAAATTAAGTTTAGCTCTTGACTATTCTGATAGTGTCATAAGTATGTTATATTAGAGTTAATAGTGATTAGTAATGGAGAGTGATAAATTGCAAAGGATAGCTTTTTTATTTTTAGCGTATTCATTGATTGGATGGATTTGGGAAACCACTTATGTTTCGATAAAGAGTAAGAAAATTGTCAACCGAGGTTTTTTAAGGGGACCTATAATACCGATTTACGGATTTGCCGTGGTTACCATCATACTTTCGATAGATTGGGTTATTCCATATATTAAGTCATTTTCAAAGTTTGAAACCGGTTTGACAATGATATATATTGCTCTTGTTGCATCTGTATGGGAGTATGTGACGTCCTTTGGTATGGAAGTACTTTTCAAAACGAGATGGTGGAATTATACCGAACATCGATTTAATATTAAAGGTAGAATTGCACTTGATGTTTCAATCTTTTGGGGCATCGGAGGGTACGTATTGTGGCGCTTTATCAATCCTCTCGTTATGATGCTTTTCAATCTATTCAACGCTCGAGGGATGAGCATTTTTTTATCAATTGCCTATTTAATCGTTTCAATTGACACGATTACCACTTTAATTGAATTAATTAATCTTAGAAACGTCGTTATCAGACTACAGAAAGCTTCTGAAGAAATCGTCGATCAAATCACAGAAACTTTGGATAAGGTGGGTGAAGGTCTAGATAAGTTAACCGAAACGGTACCAAAATTAGGTGAAATAATCAGTGAGAAAATTAATGATAATTTAGAGGATGTTAAAACAATCGTTTCGGATGTTATTCCGGATTCTGTATTAGAGCAAAGATTGCGTTTTAAAGAGATGATAGAAGATGCTAAAGCAAAGTTAAAAGCGGGCACATTATATAAAAAATACGAGAACTTTAATATCTATTCTGAGTTTCTATCCGAAATGAAGGCACACAATAGGGACCAAAATGCAAGTGGCTTAACGCGATTTGGAGAGGCGCTTGAGAAGGCTAAGAACACGAGGGGAAAACGTTTCTTTAAAAACTATCCAAATGCATCGACCAGTCAGTTTGGGTTAATGCATATCTTGCACGATAAACTAAAAGAAAAGCAATTCAATGTAATGACTCGAATGGACAAAGACGATAAAAGCGATGAAAATAAGTAGTTCTAGGAGGCCCATATGAAAGTGTTTATTAGTATTGATATGGAAGGCATAACTGGCACAACCTTATGGCAAGAATGCCAATCGGATCACCCTAGTTATCAAGCACACGTCAATCAGATGACCAATGAATGTCTTGCTGCATGTGAAGGGGCTATAGAGGCTGGTGCAGTCGAAATTGTCGTAAGAGATGCGCATAATTCAGCCACCAATATTGATATGAGTTTACTTCCCAAAGAAGTTAAAATTATTAGACAGTGGAGTGGCCATCCTTATTCCATGGTGGATGGTATTGATTCAAGCTTCGATGCTGTGTTATTTGTAGGCTATCATGGAGCAGCGGGAAATCCTTTGAATCCACTTTCGCATACGATGACGGGTCGTTCTCAAAAAATCTCACTAAATGGTTTGCCAGCCAGTGAGTTTTTGCTGTACAGCTATGCTGCAGCACTTGAGGGTGTACCTACCGTTTTTGCATCAGGTGATGAAGGTCTTTGTGCGCAAGCGAAGGAGCTATACCCGAATATAAGAACGGTATCTGTGAAATCAGGAAAAGGTGGCAGTGTCACACATCTTTCGCCAAACTTAGCCCTTGATAAAATAAGAAATACCGTGAGAGTTGCTCTTAGCGGCAATTTGAAAAATCAATTAGTTGAGTTGCCAAACCACTTCGAGGTAAACATCACCTTTAAAGAGCATATAGATGCAAAAAGGCGATCCTATTATCCAGGCATGATTCAGCTCGATGCAAACACAATACAATATAGTTCGGATGATTATTTTGATGTGCTAAGAATGATTGCCTTTGTACTTTAGGGATTAGATATGACGACCGCATATGGGTACCAGTTTAAAATGGATGACATTAAGACACTGGACTCATAGTAGCGGTCTTTTCCTTTTGGTTCACCATCATCATAGCTTTCGTACCAATTGTTAGGATCGTAAACTTCAAAGTACAAAGTGTCATCTGCTATTGTATAACCCTTTACGATGAAATAATGTCCACTATCAAAGCTATAAAATCGATTAATTCTTTCATTAGTATTGCTATGAAAGGGAATGAATGACATGCTGTTGTTGATGATGGCGATACTACCTTGATCAATCAGGCTAGTAAGGTCAGTTTCTGATTGGATTGAGATTACTTCATAGGGTATTGAATATAGGTCTAGTGCGTTGTTTATATCATCACTGTACCACCAACCACCGTCTGAGCGAAAGTGGTTACGGGCATTTTCTGCAGAGGCTTTAGTATCTTTGTCGTACCATTTTGCAGCCATTTCGATAGAGCTTGGGCCACAATTGTTGCCTGCATGTAAGCCGGTTACTGCTTGATCGACATACCAGTCATAGTCTCTATCGTTGCTCACATAGGTAGATACATTGTCACCTAATCCCCATTCGAGTGAAACTGCATTTAGCGATTCAAGCTTAAGCAGTTTAAGATCAACCGTTGTCTCCTCAAGTGTTAATTCGGTGATCATTGTAGTCTCAAGGGTTACCGGTGATGTTGTCTCTATCGTTTTTGGAGAACACGCAGTTAGAAGTACAAATAGTATTATAAGATAGATATAAAAATGACGTTTTACATTGATAGAGCACATAGTTGCAACCTCCAATTGTAAATAAACATTAAGACTGCTTTAACCTAATATTAAGAAAACTATATCATAATGTAAGAAATAAATAAATGAGGTGGATTTATGAGGTTATTTTTTAAAGGTGTGCTTGTGACAACTCTTGCGTTATCCTTGACAGCCTGTTCTTTGATAAACAATGGTGAACAACCGTTTACAGTATTTGACACAAAAATGGACGAGTCTGTACATTATGATAGAAGTGTCAAAGGGTTCAGTCAAATTGAGCTAGAAATGGATATTACTGTTTCTGATGTTGAAATCATAAGCACAAATGGAACAGATATTGTCTTTGATCAGGAAGCCAATTTAAAAGAATTATTAGCGACTGCAGAATACGAAGCGCACGGTGATACACTAAAAGTCATCTATAGCAATAAGGATTCTTATAAGCTTAAAGCGCAATCTCAAAATAGCAAGATTAACATTAAAGTTCCTGAAGAGATTAAGTTGAAAATTGACTCAAACTTGAATGTAGGTGACTACAAAATTGATGCTAACAAACTAGAATTAACAGAAGTGAATCTTGAAACAAATGTCGGCGACACTGCTTTGTCAAGTAATGTGGACCAATCAAGCTTAAGCTACATTAAAATGTCATCGGATGTTGGGGATTTATTCCTAGAGATAGAAAATGCTGAGGCTCTTGATACCGTTAAATTAGATACCAATACAGGCGAAATTAAGAGCTCATTTGAAGGCAACTATGATCAACGCCTTGAGCTAGTAGCGGATACAGACGTGGGCGATATGCAATTGTCATTTAAAGGCGCATTTAAAGAAGTGGTTAATCTAGACCTTGATGCAAATGTAGGCGATGTAAAGCTAGAGCTCCCAAAAGGACATGAGATGGCATTTGAAATTAAAGCGCCTGAGTTTACTTCTAGCTTAGATTGGGCAAACATTGATTATAGTAAATCAAGAGACCAGTATAAAGTAGAAGGGGACAAAAGTCAGTTTAGCATAAAACTGAACCTCAATGTGGGCGATGGCAAATTTAGCTATAGCAATTGATAAATTTAGGTATGTATTATCTTTTGTACTTGACAGTAAATTTACACTCTGTTAACATATTGGTATAAGAAATGGTATGTTACTGTTCAATCAGGCATGAACCAAAAGCGACGCTTTTTGTTCGTGTCTTTTTTGTTTTATAGTGGTTGTCTCGTTTTAATTTTGTAAGGACACCTTATTCGTAGGGTATAAGAAGTCTGTCACTCAGACAAATTTATTTAATGGTGGTTCTAGTGAAAAATAAGTATAAGATCGTAAGAATTTATAATAACAACGCCATTTTAGTCCAAGGCAATGACACCAAGGGAGAAGCTGTTTTAGTAGGCAAAGGCATCGGATTTGGCAAAAAAACTGGCATGGAGGAGGAAATCTCTTCTTCTGAGATCGAAAAGTATTTCATCACCTACGATGATAAGCTTAAAAGAGAATATCTAAATTTGGTGGAGCAATTAGATGAGCAAATTTTAGCTGTCTGTTCTGAAATCATACAGGAGGCGAATGAGAGCATAGGGCCATTAAGTGATCGTATTCACATCGTTTTGACAGACCATATTGGATTTGCACTCGAAAGAATGAAACTTGGAATGGAGATTCACAATCCATTTTTAGACGAAATTAAGCTTTTATATCCTAAAGAGTACGAAATGGGATTAAAGGCGCAACAAATGATTTTATCGCAATTGGGAGTAGCCATTGTTGAAGATGAGGTTGCTTTTATAGCACTTCACTTAAGTGCAGCGAGGAGTCAAAAAGACGTGAAAGAATCTGTGAAGAATACACGGATATTAAAGGAGCTCGTCAAATTAATTGAATCGCAGATCGGGATTTCTATACCAAAGGATTTGACCTACAGTCGATTGATTCATCATCTGAGAGGTGCAATCGATCGTATTGAAACGGGCTATCAGGTGGTTAATCCTTTACTCGAAGCACTTAAAAAGGATCTAAAGGAAAGCTTTGACATTGCAAATTTATTAAAAAGTAAGATAGAAACGGAGTACGGTATCACTGTACCTGAGGATGAGGTTGGCTTTATGGCCATCCATATAGATCGCTTGAAAAGAAATATGAAATTTATTGAATAACCATTGACGTGTTACTAATACGATTAGGCATGAGTCAGAAGGGGATCCTTTTGACCATGCCTTTTTTGTTGCAATGGTAAAACTAATCTGATTCAAACAGTCATGCGCGCGACTGTTGAATATACAATGAAAAAATCAGGAGGGAATTTATGGGTAACTTTTTTGGTAAGTTGCAAAAAGTTGGTAAAGCATTAATGCTACCAATCGCAGTCATGCCTGCAGCAGCGATACTCCTTCGTTTGGGAGCGGGAGTACCTGGAATCGAAGGCATAGCAGCAGACGTTATGCTCAAAGCAGGAGCAGCAATTTTCGACAATTTATTCTTGTTATTTGGTATTGGTATCGCACTTGGACTTGCAAAAGACAATCATGGTGCAGCAGCGCTTGCTGGTGCAATCGGCGTTTTAGTTACTAAAAACGTTTATGAAGTTATCAATCCAGATATCAACACAGGCGTCATGGTTGGTATCATCATGGGGGTTATCGCAGGGGGTCTTTATAACAAATTCCACAACATCAAATTACCTGAGTTTTTAGGCTTCTTTGGTGGTAAGCGTTTCGTTCCAATTGTCACTTCGTTTGCTGGTGTTGCAATGGGTATTGTTTTCGGTATCTTCTGGCCTTATGCACAAAATGCAATCGATGCAGTTGGTAACGCAGCTATAGAAGCTGGTCCACTTGGCACTTTCTTCTTTGGTTTTGGTAACAGATTATTATTACCACTTGGTTTACACCACGTATTAAACTCAATTTTCTGGTTTACATTTGGTTCATTCACAAATGCAGCTGGCGAAATCGTAAACGGCGACTTATGGCGCTACTTTGCAGGCGATCCAACAGCAGGCGTATATATGGCTGGCTGGTTCCCAATGATGATGTTCGGCTTACCAGCAGCATGTTTGGCGATGTATCACTCAGCTAAAAAAGAAAACAGAAAAGCAGTAGCAGGTATGTTTATCTCTATTGCATTTACATCGTTCCTAACCGGTATCACTGAACCAATCGAGTTTTTATTTGCTTATATCGCACCTGGTTTATACTTGGTTCACGCCATATTATCAGGTTTGTCACTTGCAATTACACAGCTTCTCGGTGTGCTTCACGGGTTTGGTTTCTCAGCAGGTCTAATTGACTACTTACTCAATATGCACCTTGCTACCAAAGGTTTACTAATCATACCAATTGGCTTAGTCTTTGCTGCAATTTACTATGTGGTATTTAGATTTATGATTACTAAGTTCAACATTCCTACTCCAGGTAGAATCGATGAAGTTTCTGAAGAAGGCGATGCAATCGTTAGCGAACTTGGCATTTCAGAAGTTGCTCGTGGCTATTACAATGCCATCGGCGGACGCGAAAATATCGTTGAAATTGACTCTTGTATTACAAGATTAAGATTAACACTTAAAGACACGGCTATCGTCGATGAGGCAGCTTGTAAAAGACTTGGTGCAGCGGGTTTAATTAAACCTAACAGCAAAAATATGCAAATCGTTGTCGGTACTCATGCTGAGTTAATTGCAGAAGAAATGAAGAAATTTAAGTAATTTAAGTAATTTAAGTAGCTTGATGATTTAGGTAATGAATTCTTAATAAAATGCTCATAATTAAAAAACATTTATCTTATATACTGTAACAAGCTAGAGTGTAAACTCTATAAACATCTACTAATTTAATCCCCCACAACTTAGTATAGAAGATCTGCCTAGCAGATTCTTCTATCAAATCTCAGAACGAAGGAACGCTGAGGTTTGATAGAGGAATTTGAAGCATTTGATGCGTTTCCTAGTATGGTATAGGTTTGAGGAGGAACTATGTTTGGATTATTTAAGAAAAAAGAAGAGAAAGGGTCTTTTGAAAAGCTTATCCCTGTTATGGCAGGCGAAGTGGTATCAATCGATCAAGTACCGGATGCAGTCTTTTCGCAGAAAATGCTCGGTGACGGCTTTGCTGTGAAACCCACAAATGGAACTGTCGTTTCACCGGTTGATGGCACAATCGTTCAGATATTTCCTACGAATCATGCGTTTGGCATTTTGACTGATAGTGGTTTAGAAATATTAGTGCATATTGGGATTGACACGGTTGACCTTAAAGGTGAAGGCTTTAAACGACTTGTTGAACCGGATACAAAGGTTAAAGCAGGTGAACCAATAGTAGAAGTTGATTTGGCATTTGTCGGAGAAAGAGCAAAATCATTAATTACACCTGTTGTAATCACAAATAAAGAAAAAGTAAAACAAATGACGACGCACTATGGTGCAAATCTACCCGTTGCGGCTGAAATTGAAATTAACTAGGAGGCAGACATGCAAGAAGCAATCGTAAAAAGTAAAAATGGCATTCACGCTAGACCAGCGAGTATGATCGCAAGCTTAGCGAATCAATATAGCGGCGAAATCGCACTTATCAAAGGTGAAAAATCATACAATGCGAAATCGATTATGAGCATTATGAGCATGGGACTTCAAGAGAATGACCTTGTTAAGGTAGAAGCTAAGGGAGATGGTGCAGAAGCCATTGAGCTAGAAATTCAAAAAATAATCAACGATATTCAAGAATAAGATCAATATAAAAATAATCAATAGCCTGTTTATGGGGATTGTCCTGAAAACAGGCTATCGTTATAATGTAATAGGTATAAACAATCGGTTTAAATGGATTACCCAGAACATAGATATAAATAAGGAAGATCTTATATTTCAGAATAATATATGAACAGAAAAGAAATAGATTCAAGTTTCTGGAGGAGAAAAAATGATTAGAGAAGCATGTGTGGGTAGTTTTACAGAAGGAAAAAAAGCAGAAGCGTTGGGGGCAAATCGACTTGAACTGTGTGATAACTTAGCGGTAGGCGGTACGACTCCTAGCTATGGTACGATATTAGCTGCAAAAAATCATCTCAGTATACCTTCTTTAGTTATGATTCGCCCAAGGGGTGGCAACTTTGTATACGATGAGATTGAGATGGAAATGATGATAGAGGATATAAAGGTATGCAAGGAAATTGGCATTGCAGGGGTTGTATTTGGCGTGTTAACGCCAGAGAGTGAGCTGGATATGTCAAAGATGAAAAAGCTCGTTGAGTTGTCTAAACCATTGGAAATCACCTGTCATATGGCGTTTGATGAAACTTCAAATCTCAGCCAGACGCTTGAACAGCTTATCGAGCTCGGGATTGATCGCGTCTTGACGAAGGGATCAAAAACAAATGCACTAGATGGGATTGAAACATTAAAGCAACTCGTTGTGCAAGCGAAGGGTAGAATAAAAATCGTCGCAGGCGGTGGTGTGAATGAAGGTAATTATGAGGCTGTTGCAATGCAGACTTTAGTTGAAGAACTTCATGGAACTAAAATCGTAGGTGCATTATAAGCGCTTGTTGACGATATAACCGCATTGAATGGACCGTGACTATTTATATACGCATAAACTTTAAAATGCTATAATGGAATGTACTCCGTTTACGGAGTAATACATATACAGGAGACGACGATGAGTGACAGAAAGCTAAAAAAGCACTTGAAATCAAACTTCGGTCAACCTTCAAAAATCAAATATGCCGAGGAAGATTTTGGACGTATTAAAGAATACCTTAACTATCGTAGAAAATTAGAAGTTGACCCTTTTCTAATCGATGAAACCACGTCTAGAGATCTTGATCTTGATACACTTTTTAAAAAGATCAATCTCGGATACTCCACATCTGGAGAACAGATGCTTTACTATTATTTGCATAGCCCATCGCCAGATGAGAAGACCTATAAGCATAGAAAGCATCTGATTCACTTAATGATGAATGAACCCGATACACGGCTTAACCTATCGCTTGCCCTTTCAAAGCTTGGGAGAAACCGATATGCCAAGGTGACCGATAATTTTGAAGCAACCGAACGCAATCCACTTTACTTAATGGGCTATCTAGCGCTTGTGATTGGACTGATTGCTTCCATCGTGAATTTCGCCATGACCTTTACTCAGCTTTCGGTGTTTATCATGCTGTTCTTTGTTATTATCAACCCTCTAGTAAGAGAGTATCGCAGAAGACCGATGATGCAAGATGTCGCTTCAGTTAATTACGCGGTCTCTATGATTATCACCTTTTCAAGAATTAAAAAAATGCGTGTGGACAAGCTAACACCATTGATAGAGGATTGTGAGGCTGACTTTTTAAAACTAAAACCGGCCATCAAAATTGGTAATGTATCAGCCGTCTCTGGAAATGAGTATATAGAAATGATGCTGGGATGGTTTTTATTGGATTTAATTTCATATGAGCTTTTAAAAGGCTTTATCGCCAAACACGGTAAAGAACTTTTTAACATTCATCAAAAACTAGGCGAGATTGAAGCGGCCATAGCAGTTGCTTCGTTGAGAGCCAGTGCTAAATATGCAACCGACCCTGAGATCGATTATAATGAGAACTCGTTACCTTTTATTCGGGGTGAAGGGATTGTCCACCCACTTGTCGATCAATGCGTCCCCAACACGATGAATAGCAATCAAGCGATGATTATTACGGGGTCAAACGCATCAGGAAAGTCCACATTTCTCAAAACGGTTGCCATCAACCATCTGATGTCACAATGTATTTGCACCGCTTTTGCCGAATCCTTTAGTGCGAGTGCCTTGAATTTATATAGCTCTATGGCCATCTCAGATAAGCTTTTGGCCGGTGAGAGCTATTATATCTCTGAAATCAAGTCCATTAAGCGGATTCTTGAAGCCATTGCAAGAGGCGAACGTGTGCTGTGTGTCATAGATGAAGTTTTGAGAGGCACGAATACCATTGAGCGCATTTCTGCATCCAGTGAAATCCTCAGAGCACTTAATGTGCCATCGTCGATGTCAATCGTTGCTACACATGACCTTGAACTCTGCCAGTTGCTCAAAGACAGCTATGTACCCTATCATTTCCAAGAGGAAGTCACCGAAACAGAAATGACCTTTGATTATAAGATGAAAGAGGGTCAAGCGCTGAGCAGAAATGCCATCAAATTACTACATCTCATGGGTTTTGAAGCAGATATGGTAAAACGTGCTGACGCTACAGCGAAGCAATACGTAGAAAGTGGCAAATGGCTATAAACCTAAAAAGTCCAGTTCGTACATTTAAAAGCATCTTTTATCATAAAAAGTGTGCTAAATGTGAGAACTGGACTTTATTAAATTAAAGATTAATCAATACTTAACTTTTGCACTGGAGCGGTTGCAACTTTAACAGCAAGATCGATGGTCGCCTTAACATCCTTTAAAGAAGCATAGTTGTAATGCGTATGGACATATCGTGAAGGCACACCTAACACGAGAACTGGCACCGCTTTGCCTGAAGTATGGAGGCGTCCAGCATTGGTGCCACCTTTACGCCTTACAGCTGACTGATAGGGGATCTCATGCGCATCTGCAAGTGATTTCGCAAAGTTGATTAGGCGTCTATGGCTGACATAGCTAGCGTCCATATGTCTAATTTGTACGCCGCTTCCAAGAACACATTGAGCCGTTTGTGCATCGTAATAAAGGTCATCTGCAGGTGAGCCCTCAAAAACGATGGCCATATCAGGTGCGGTTACCTGACCTGTTACATGAGCGCCTCTGGTTCCTACTTCTTCTTGACTTGCAAGAGCGCCGATGACATCATATGGCAATTCTTCTATCGTAGAAAGCAATCTAAGTGTTTCGATAACGGCAAAACACCCCATTCGGTTATCAAATGCCTTTCCGAAGACAAAGTCGCTTTTACTGTTCTCGTTAAAAATAACATGTGGTGCAATTGGATCGCCAACCTGAATGCCAAAAACATTTATAACCGTTTCTCTATCAGAAGCGCCAATATCGATTTGAAGGGATTCAAGCTCAAGTGGTGCACTTTTTTCTTTTTCACTCATAAAATGAGGTGGCTTAGAAGCGATAATTCCTTGAACCAACTCACCTGTTTCGGTTTTAATATGAACCGTATGCGCAGGAACGTTGGTAGGTACCCAACCGCCCAGTGGCACAAATGAGATGAGTCCATTCTTTGCAACGCTTTGTACCATGAATCCAACTTCGTCTAAGTGGGCATCTAAAAGTAATTTTGGCTTATTACCGGTATTGCTTTTAAGACTCAAATAGACGTTATTCATCGCATCGATTTCAATATCACAAAACGGAACATTGTTTTTCACAATTTTCACGACATCTTCTTCAAATCCAGATGGACCAAAAGCTTCGCTAAGTGCTTTTAATAGCTTTAAATTCATTTCGCCCTCCATAGTTTTTAAGTTGTTTTATGTTATAATAGGTCTGACAGTATGATTATATCATGAAAAGTAACGATTTAAATCCATGAATTTCGGATGCCGAAATAATAGGAGAGACAGATGCAGTCAAAGCGACTTAAAATCAGAACGGTTGAAAAAACAGATGAAGCATTTATTTATAAGCTAAAATCCGATCCGCTAACCTATCGTTATGTCGATATGAAGCCTTATCGAACGCTTGCAGACGCAAAAAAATTTATCAAGTCCGTCTTAAAGGATATCGATCATAAGGAAGCCTATTATTGGTGCTTAGAATCGCTTGAAACGCGTCATTGTGTTGGGACGATCTGTCTTTGGAATTTCGACGATGAACGTCGGCATGCTGAAATAGGATATGAGATATTGCCTGAGCATTATCAAAAAGGATATGCAACGGAAGCGGTTACTCAGATTATTGCATTTGCAGAATCGCTTGAACAGTTGGACTCGATAATCGCGATAACGCATGAAGCCAATATCGCTTCGATCCGCATGCTGGAAGGGTTAAATTTTAAATGTAGGGGCATTGCTGCAAAAGTCTATCCGGACATTAAAGAAAGTGATGCGATGCAACTTTATGAATTGATATTTTGAGGGTGATATGACTGAAAAAAATAACAACACTGATGGTCAAAGCAGTATTGAGTTGAAAAAAAAGAATAGCCCAAAGAAAAGTTCAGGGTATCAAAAGGGCATATATAATAAGAAGCAAGCTAAAAGTCAGTTTCGAACGGAAAGTCAAAAACGGAATGACAGTCAGAAAAGTAGTGATGGTGAGAATCGGACTGAAAAGATTCGTACACCACATAGTGGTCGATTTTGGGTAATGAACTTACTGCCATTTATGCTATTGTTAATCGTATATGGCATTCGACTGAGTATTCCCAACAACCTTTCTTCTTTTGAATTGACCTATGCCACACACCTTAACAAGTGGACCATTGAGCTTTTAAGTATGGCAACGGGTTTGTTTAAATTTTCGTTAGGTGAACTTATTTTATATGGGCACGTGGCAGCCGGTTTTGGTATTTCTGTCTTGCTACTCGTCAGAATTTTTAAAGGTGGTCTATTAAAGAGTCTGTTTAGAATTGCACAGTACGTTACAATATTATACGTTCTGTTTATGTTCCTATGGGGATTTAATTATCAACGTGAGTCTGTAGCTAGTGTCATGGGCTTTGAAGTTTCAAAATACACGGAATCAGAGTTGGTGACTCTAACTGAAAAGCTGATTGCAGATGCCAATCGATTAAGAGCCTATCAATCGGAGGATTCAAATGGTGTGATGACTATTTCAGGAGGTTATCAGCAGATTTTTACCAGAGCAAGAGATGGTTATTTTGAACTCTCAAAAAACTATGATGTATTTTCAGGCTTATACGGAAAGCCAAAGCCTGTACTGGCATCAGAAGCCATGCTTTATACAGGAATAACGGGTGTTTATTTTCCTTATACTGCTGAGGCAAACGTAAACATCGCCGTTCCAGATCTTTTACTGCCAGCGACTACCTTGCATGAGATGGCGCATCAAAGAGGCTTTGCCCCTGAAGATGAAGCTAATTTTATCGCTTATATTGCTGCAATGGCACATCCGGATAAGGATTTTCAATACTCGGGAACGATACTTGCATTGATTCATACGATGAACGCACTTTATAGAGAGAATGCAGATGAAGCAATGAAATTGAGAGCAACCTACTCAGAGGGTGTGAATCGAGATGTGATAGCGTATAGTGCGTTTTGGAAAAGCTACGAAGGTAAAGCAAATGAAGTTGCCGATACCGTCAATGATACCTATTTAAAATCAAACCTGCAAGAGGATGGCGTTAAAAGCTATGGTAAAATGGTGGATTTACTTTTAGGGTATTTTCATCAGTAGAGGTTTATTGGAAAAGGCAAAGGATCATACGTGTTAATTATAATTTTATTGATGAAAGAGGTAAAAATGATTACTACCATATTATTAATCGTCATCTATTTGGCATTTATCAGCTTAGGTTTACCAGATGCTCTTCTTGGGGTGGCTTGGCCTCAGATTCGATTGGATTGGGGCTTGGGACTTGATGCTGCAGGCATTATATCTATTGTTATCACTGGAGGAACCATTGCAAGTAGCCTTTTGAGTGGGAAGCTAATCAAGCGCTTTGGTGAAGGGAAGATTACATTGCTTAGCGGACTTATGACTGGTTTTGCGCTTCTGGGTTATGGTTTTGCACCTTCCTTTTTATGGTTTATACTTTTGGCCTTGCCTTTAGGGTTTGGCGCTGGCTCAGTGGATACAGCGCTCAATCACTACGTGGCAACGCATTTTAAAGCACATCATATGAACTGGCTACATTCATTTTGGGGCGTTGGTGCCACTGCAGGTCCAGTTCTTATGGGGGCTGTGCTTGCCACATCAGGTTCATGGCGAAACGGTTATTTTTTAGTTGCTGGTATACAATTGGTTTTAGCGACGATTATATTTATTTCCTTGCCACTTTGGCGATTACAGGATCAAAAGTCAGAAGAACAGCATTCGGATGATGATGAACCGACGGAAGCTCATGGGAAAGATTTGGTTAAACCTTTGAAAAAGCCAGGCGTTATCTATGCACTTTTAGTGTTTATGGCATACTGCTCAGGCGAGTACACTATGGGTCTTTGGGGAGCGAGCTATCTTGTTCAGGTAAGAGGCATCGCCGTTGAATCGGCAGCGAATTGGGTGGCTTCTTATTATGCGGGGATTACACTTGGCAGATTTTTAGCAGGATTTTTATCTTTTAAGCTAAATAACCGTCAAATGATTACTCTTGGCTTGACGCTTGCTACATTAGGCGGATTTGCAATGTTTGTATTACCGTCAAGTGGTTTATTGATGATCGCCTTTGTTCTCGTAGGATTAGGTTTCGCGCCTATATTCCCTGCGATGGTACACGAGACACCAAAACGATTTGGCAAGCAGGTTGCTCAAAGCGTCATAGGTTATCAAATGGCATCTGCGTATGTTGGCATTGCAGTGTTTCCACCATTATTTGGCGTGGTGATGAAGCACTTGAATTTAGGGTTATTTCCACTATTTATCATACTTTGTGTCAGCTTTCAAATATGGGCTGTTTATCGTTTAAATCGCATCACTCACTCTTATGTCTAGGGAGACGACTATAGGAATAAAGACATGAGGAGGATTTATGGCTACAAAAAAAGTAAACGGTGTAAATTTGTACTATGAAATTCATGGTGCAGCTGGTGATAAAGGCGATATCGTCTTTCTCAATGGCGTTATGGCTTCTGCGTCCAGTTGGTTAGAACAAGCAAAGCCATTTGTGAAGTTGGGCTATCGCGTTCTTTTGCACGATTTTAGAGGTCAGCTCAAATCAGAGAAGCCTGAGGGACCATACAGTTTTAAATTGCATGCAGAAGATACGATTGCCCTTATGAAAGAGCTGGGTTTTAAGCAGGCGCATTTTATCGGCACTTCATATGGTGGTGAAGTCGCTATGAAAACAGCGATGTTATTTCCAGAGAAAGTACTGAGTCTTTCAATCATCGATTCAGTAAGTGAACTGGATGAAGTATTAACTGGCTTCGTTTTGGGGTGGAAAGCGATAGCGCGTTTGAAGCAAGGAGAGCTTTTCTTCAATACCATGCTACCAAGTTTGTATTATCATGATTACTTGGTGGCAAACAAAGCACTGCTCGAAAAGAGAGCCAAAGGGTTCAATGAAATCCCTGAGGATTATCTTGAGGGGCAGATCACTTTATACGATACGTTTATAGAAGATGTGACCATGACCGAGGAACTGCATAAAATTAAATGTCCAGCGCTTGTAATCTGTGGTGTCAATGATATTTTAAAACCGCTGAAGTTTTCTGAAATCATCGCAAGAGGCATTGAAAATGCAGAGTATCTTACAATTCCAAATTGTGGACACGTCACTTTTTATGAAAAACCAGATGCACTGAATAGTGCGCTAATTGGTTTTGTGTTAAAACAAAGTCTTAAGTAATCCGTGCAAAGCATTAAAGATATGAAAATAAGCGTATTATAAGAGACGAGAATGATGTCTTAAACCATTATGAAAGCCTATGTCATGAGACTATGACATAGGCTTTTAATTTTCAGCAAAGCTTTTTACTATTTTTTAAACTTACCTAGACGTTTTCCATCTTTCGTATTGGACAGGCGCGTAATCGATCTCTTGCTTTAAAGTTGCTGCAGCATGGAGTGGAAAATATGGATCAATTAAGAGCTGACGCCCTAAGAAGACCAAATCGGCGCGATTATTTCTTATTATTTCCTCTGCCATTTCTGCGGTTTTTATACGACCGCCGGACATTACCGGTAGTTCGGTTAGATGTTTAATGGTTTCTGCAAACTTGGTTTGATATCCGTCATAGGTTTTGATACCCGCTGGCACGACACCTCCGGAGCTGACATTGACCACATCAATGCCTAGATCTTTTACTTTGTTTAAAAGATGACTAATCGATTTAGAGGTGTTGCCACCGCTGACGTAATCCTCAGCGGAGACGCGGACAAAGATCGGTTTTTCAACTGGCCATTTTGACTGGATCGCCTTAAGGATGTTGCCTAGTAAAAGCTCAGGCTGTTTGCCATAGGCATCCGTGCGATGATTGGTGAGTGGTGATAAAAACTCGTTAATCAAATAGCCATGTGCCGCATGGATTTCGATCACATCAAAGCCTGCCTTTAAAGCGCGCTCAGCGGCGAATGCAAAGGCGTTAATGACTTCGTTAATATCTGCATCGGTCATCTCGCGAGGCGTTTTCAACTGTCCATCGTTTTCATCAAATGGAATCGCTGAAGGTGCAAAGACATCTTCTGACAGCACGGTACATTTTCTTCCTGCATGTGCAAGCTGGATACCAGCAAGTGCGCCATGTCTATGAATCCCCTGAACGATTTTTTCAAGACCTTCTATATGTGCATCGGACCAGATACCGAGATCATTTGCTGAAATTCTACCACGGGGTTGAACAGCGGTTGCTTCTAGTATAACGAGTGAAGTGCCGCCGAGTGCTCTTGTTTCGTAATGATTGAGATGAAATGGCGTCGGATGACCAGCTTCATCAGCACTGTACATGCACATCGGTGCCATGACGATACGATTTCTAAGAGTGAGATTTTTAATGGTGAGTGGTTCAAATAAATGGGACATAAAACCTCCTAAATACAAACATTCGTATAATAAAATTATTTTGATATACGAAGGAGTATACCCACCGCAGACAGTTTAAAGCAAATCTCATGAAAAAAATAACAAATTAATTAAATCCGTAATATAAATAAATTTATATCTAAAAAGTTCGTGACTTTTCTCCCTCATGTGTCATAATAGAAGATAAAAAAGTGAGATAAACAAGGTTGGAGGTAGTTATGCAAAAGTTCAAACGCGTTCTCGTTGCCAATAGAGGCGAGATCGCTATTCGTGTTTTTAGAGCTTGTCACGAGCTGGGCATTAGAACCGTGGCGATCTACTCAGAAGAAGATAAGGGGTCATTGTTTAGGACAAAGGCGGATGAATCCTATCAAGTAGGAAAAGGAAAGAGTCCAATTGAAGCGTATCTTAATATAGATGAAATCATTCAATTAGCGATAAAAAAAGGGGTTGACGCGATTCACCCCGGCTATGGTTTTTTATCTGAGAACCCTGAATTTGCTAGAAAATGTGAGGAAGCAGGCATTGTCTTCATCGGTCCAAACGCTGAGATGATGAACTCACTGGGAGATAAAATTAAATCTAAGCAAGTGGCGATAAAGGTCGGCGTTCCCGTAATTCCAGGAATCGAAAAACCCATTCAGACAGATGAGGAAGCTTTAGAGGCTGCAAGAATTTGTGGTTATCCTGTGATATTAAAGGCATCTGCTGGTGGTGGCGGTCGTGGTATGCGTATCGTTCGTCATGAAGCGGATTTGGTTCGCGAATACCAAAGTGCAAAAAGCGAAGCAAAAAAAGCATTTGGTATTGACGATGTCTTTATCGAAAAGTATCTTGAAAATCCAAAGCACATCGAAGTACAAGTTTTGGGAGATAATTACGGCAACCTCGTTCATTTATATGAGCGCGATTGTTCGATTCAAAGAAGACACCAAAAGGTAATTGAATTTTCACCAGCATTTACGTTAACTGAAGAAAAGAGAAATGCAATCTGTGAGGACGCCTTAAAAATTGCGGGTGCAGTGAACTATAGAAATGCAGGGACATGTGAATTTTTAGTGGATAAAACCGGTCAACATTATTTTATAGAAATGAACCCTAGAATCCAAGTAGAGCATACGATTACTGAAATGGTAACCGGTATTGACCTCGTTCAAAGTCAAATTTTGCTCGCCCAAGGCTTACCGCTTAACTCAGATGAGGTGGGCATTGTTGATCAAACCAGTGTCATCCCAAGGGGCTATGCGATTCAGTGTCGTATCACGACAGAGGATCCTGCCAACAATTTTGCACCTGATACAGGAAGAATTGACGTTTATCGCTCAGGTTCTGGTTTCGGGATTCGTTTAGACGGTGGCAATGGCTTTACAGGTGCTGTTATCAGCCCTTACTACGATAGCCTACTGGTAAAGGCGACATCATTGGGGCGCACATGGAACGATGCAATTAGTAAATCCCTCAGAGCTTTAAGTGAAATGAAGATTCAGGGGGTTAAAACCAACATTGCCTTCCTAATCAACGTCCTTAAACACGAAACGTTTATGGCAGGTGCATGTAATACCAATTTTATCGCAGAAAACCCTTCATTATTTGACATTGCACCTAAGGCAGATGTTGAGTATAAGGTCTTATCCTTTATCGGTGAAAAGGTCGTTAATCAGACAAAGGGCTTCAAAGCAGAGTTCGATGTGCCGAGAGTACCACATTACGATAAAGAAATCGATAAAAAAGGTTATTTTGGAACGAAACAGATATTAGATCAACAAGGTCCAAAAGGGGTTGTGGATTGGATTCACAATCAAAAAAAATTACTCATTTCAGATACGACCATGCGTGATGCACAGCAGTCTTTAATTGCTACGCGTATGAGAACGGTGGATATAAAGAAAATTGGTTCATCTTATTCACACCTTGCTAACGATTTATTTTCTCTTGAAATGTGGGGCGGTGCGACTTTTGATGTGGCATATCGCTTCCTAAATGAATCGCCATGGGAAAGATTGGATCTCGTAAGAGAGAAAATACCGAACATCATGCTACAAATGTTGATTAGAGGGGCGAATGCAGTTGGCTATAAAAACTATCCAGACAATGTCGTTAGAGAATTTATCAAGGAATCGGCTAAGCGTGGCATCGACGTCTTTAGAATTTTCGACTCATTGAACTGGCAAAAAGGGATGGAAATCGCCATAGATGAAGTCCTCAATACAGGAAAAATTGCAGAAGCATGTATTTGCTATACGGGAGACATCTTAGATACTTATAGAGATAAATATTCTCTAGAGTATTACGTGGAAAAAGCAAAAGCGATTGAAAAATCAGGTGCACATATCTTGTGTATCAAAGACATGTCTGCTTTATTAAAGCCATATGCGGCAACCAAGCTGATTAAAGCACTCAAAAATGAAGTGAGTCTACCGATTCATCTGCATACACATGACACGACAGGAAATGGCGTTTCAAGCATTCTTATGGCAGCTGAGGCAGGCGTCGATATCGTCGACACCGCTATGTCCAGTATGTCGGGATTGACCTCTCAACCAGCGATGAACGCGGTTGTTGCAGCGCTTGAAAATACTGAAAGAGAAACCGGACTAGATTTAACAAACTTACAATCGATCAGTGATTATTGGTTAGATGTTAGACCCGTTTACAGCCAGTTTGAGTCCGATCTTAAATCGACTTCTGCTGAAATTTACAAGTATGAGATCCCAGGTGGTCAATATTCGAATCTTAAACCACAGGTAGAAAGCTTTGGACTTGGCCACAGATTTGGAGAAGTCAAAGAAATGTTCAAAGAGGTTAATGATTTATTTGGTGATATCGTTAAAGTAACCCCATCGTCAAAAGCCGTTGGTGATATGGCGATTTTCATGGTTCAAAATGAGCTTAATTCAAGAAATATACTTGAAAAGGGTGCGGATTTGGCATTTCCAGATTCGGTTGTCGCATACTTCCAAGGTATGATGGGACAACCTGATGGCGGTTTTCCAATAGAGCTTCAGAAGTTAGTCTTAAAAGGCGAAGAGCCAGTGACCTGTCGTCCAGGTGAGCTTTTACCAGATGAGGATTTTGAAGCAATTGGAAGTTATCTTGAAAGCACCTATCACCGCTCGTTTAGCATGGACGAAAAATTGAGCTATGCCCTTTATCCAAAGGTATTTGAGGACTATTTGAAATACAAAGGCGAGCACGGTGATTTCTCAAGAGTGGGCTCAGACGTATTTTTCCACGGAATGTACGAAGGTGAGACTTGTGAGGTAGAAATTGCATCAGGTAAAAAGCTAATCGTTAAGCTGCTTGAAATAGGCAAGGTCAGCAATGTAGGTCAGGTTAAATTGATTTTCGAGGTTAATGGCAATCGTAGAGAAGTCTATATCAAGGACAAGGGCTCTAAGTTTGAAACGGTAGTACAAGAATCGATTATGGCGGATCCAGATAACCAATTAGAAGTGGGATCATCCATTCCTGGAAAAGTCGTAAAAATACTTGTTAAGCCAGGAGAAAAAGTCAAAGAAAATCAAGTGGTTGCCATCGTAGAAGCGATGAAGATGGAAACCAGTGTCGTCGTATTAACGGAGGGTGTCGTAAAAGATATCTTTGTTAAGGAAGGGACTCAGGTTAAGTCGGGAGAACTCCTTATGAAGCTAGAAAGATAAACCTTAATCGCCAATTGCAGCGTCAATCGATGCAGTTGGCGATTTTACTTTTGACTTTAGTTAGGGAAAAAGCTAAGAAGAATGCGCCTTAAATAAATCATGTGGCTAAATGCTTTAAGCGGGTATAATATAGATAGAATCATTCAGTCATTTTAAAATGATAGCTGTTTCATTAGAAAGGTTATACTAGACATAGAAAGTTAATATCGGATTGAGTCATCATATGATAAAATATCAGATGATGTTAAGGGTGAAAAAGGAGGGTGACATGTATCATTTGATAACGGGCGGTAGCTCAGGGCTTGGTTATGAAATTGCAAAACTGCTGGTTCTCATGGACGAGCCAGTTATTTTAATCGGTAGACAGGCTGAAAAACTTAAAAAAGCGACGGATTCATTAAAGGAATTATCTAAGCAGGCAGACGTTCTCTCATATAGCTTGGATATCGCGATAGAGGAAGACATAGATGCATTCGTAGAGACCCTAATGACTTCTAATAAAACGGTTAAGAATCTTTATAATGTTGCAGGGACGACGTTTTTTGGGCCGGTTACAGAGATTAGCAGAGAGGATATCGACAAGGTTTTAAATAGCAATATGATTGGACTGATGCTTTTCACATCAAAAATGGTTAAAGTGATGTTATCTCAGACACACGAACCGAAGCGGATCGTCAGCGTCCTTTCCACAGCTGCACTTAAGGGTAAAAAGAATGAGACCATTTACAATGCTGCTAAATGGGGGGCAAGAGGCTATCTTGAATCGCTTAGAGATGAACTAAGCGACAAACCGATTGAAGTGATTAACGTCTTTCCTGGTGGCATGAACACTGCCTTTTGGTCAGACTCTAAATCGGGTTATAAAACGGAGTCTTTCATGGATCCTGAGGATGTGGCGAGACACATCGTAAAAAGCATTATCGATACAAAAGTAACGGTTTCAGATATTACCATCAGCAGACCAAAGGAGTAAGCCTACATGAGCGAAATCATCGCAGAAATCACCGGAAACAGTACATGGGTTAAGCTAATCATTACTTTGGTTTTAATCGTAATTAACATCATTGCTGTACAGTTGACCAGTAAGGTGTTGTTTAAAACCATTAGAAACACATCGACCTATTACAATCTTAGAAAACGCTTTTACTATACGTTTACCTTAATCCTAATCCTGTTGATTATACTGGTATGGTCAGGGTCGTCGCTTGACCTGTCAACCTACATGGGCTTCATATCTGCAGGGATTGCCATTGCGTTAAGAGAGATTTTTACCAATATCGCTGCGTGGTTCATCATTATCTTTCAAAAGCCATTTGAGGTGGGTGATCGCATTAGCGTGGATGGTAGAAGTGGTGATATTATTGATATCAAGCTTTTTCAAATCGTTTTGCTTGAAGTGTCCTCCGCACAGTACGGCGAACAAAGTACAGGGCGCATCGTTCACATACCGAACAACTATCTTTTTCTACATGCCATAAGCAATGCCAACAAAGGCTTTGATTATATTTGGAATGAGATTGATATCGCCATTTCGCTAGACAGTGATTGGGAAAGCTTTAAGAATATGCTTGAGACGGTGGCAAACAAGCAAGCACTGCACATAACTTCAGATGTAAAAGAGAGCCTACATGAGGCTTCAAAACGGTATATGCTCTACTATAAGAATATTACGCCAATCGTCTACGTCAAGGTGAGAGAAAGTGCGATCGTTTTAACCGTAAGGTATCTCTGTGAAACGAGAAGAGCGAGAGTGACAGAGGATGCCATGTGGCAAGAAATTCTAAAAGGGGTAAAAGAGCTTGAGGCTGTCAAATTAATATAATGAAATACTGAAGTCATCGAAAAAAAACTTTGATAATTAATAGACACATGTTATGATGATATAGAACTGAATAACCGTTTTCGGTCCTTTATATAAGGATAATAGGGAATGAGGTTAAAATCCTCAGCAGCCCCCGCTACTGTAAAGACGTACGAAATCTCAAATGCCACTGATTCATGGGAAGGCGAGAAATTAGGATGATGTCTAAGCCAGGAGACCTGCCAAAACGTATTTTACAATGCAATCTCGGTGGGAGGTTTACTTGATACTACTTTACGTATTGAAAACACGCCCATTGGCGTGTTTTTTTATTTATCCATAATGTTCTTATGGTAAAATCTGATGGCTCTTAGCAATAAGATTTTTATTAACGCATACACGCCATAAATGGATTATACAACTGATGGAGGAAAGAATGAAAGCGATATTAATCATTGCGCACGGCAGTAAGGTAAAAGAAACGGATTTGATCATGGAAAGCTATATGAACGCACTCAAACAGCGTCATCCTGAAGTGAAATTTGAAAAGTGCTATCTACAATTGATGGCGCCGTTATTATTGGATGCGGTTGAGAAGTTATATAACGAAGGTGTTAGAGAAATTAAGGCGTTTCCTTTCTTCCTATTTAATGGCAATCATATAAAGGAAGATATTCCAGCGGAATTGGACAGTCTTAAAGAAAGATTTACTGATCTTAAAATTGAGTTTTTAGAGAACATCGGCTTTGATGAGAAGCTTGTGGATGTCATCTGCGAAAGAGTAGGTCTATAGGATGTCTTATATAAAAAAACCAATGATGATTGAAAGTAAGAGCTTTGATATCATCGATGACATTATAAAAGAAGAAGGTAGAGTCTATCCAAGTGATTCTGAGATACATCGCCTTATTTTTAGACGCGTCATTCACACCTCAGCAGATTTTGATTATTTGGACAATCTTAAAATAGATCCTGAATTTATCGATGTATTTGAAGGCGTAATCAACACACCACTTACAGTTTATACAGATACACAAATGGCACTTTCAGGTATTAACAAGGCGGCTTTTGGCAAGCTACCATGGGAAATAAAATGTCTTGTGGGTGATGAAACTGTAAGAGCGCTTGCAAAAGAGGAAGGTATCACAAGATCTATGGCGGCAGTGAGTGTCGCTCTTCAGACCGAAGGTAAGAAACTTTTCGTTATCGGTAATGCACCTACTGCTATATTTAGGCTGTTAGAGGCAGATGAAAAAACACTTTCTGACGTGGTTGGTGTGATTGGCGTACCAGTGGGCTTCGTCGGTGCAGCAGAATCCAAGGAAATGCTCTATGAACATGCGATACCGAGTATCGCTGCACTGGGGAGAAAAGGTGGCAGTAACGTTGCTGCAGCTATCGTCAATGCACTGATGTACTATTTTGTTGGGAGAAATGAGTAATGATGATACTGGGTGAGGATGGCAAAGAACTTAAAACAGGATATACCACAGGTAGCTGTGCAACCGCAGGCGCACTTGCAGCGATGCTACTCTTGACAGAACAAATGGATGTGCCTGCTGTTGCCATAACTTTACCTTCAGGAGATGCATTGCAAATTCCTGTTGAAGAAACAAGACAGCTATCGCAAAGCTCTGCGATGGCAAGAATCATAAAGGATGCAGGGGAAGATGCGGATGTCACCCATGGACTCGACATTATTGTTACTGTTACACTTGACCCTGCAAATCAAATGCCGCCCTATGAGGAAGTCGTTATCAGAGGTGGTAAAGGGGTTGGCACCGTCACGAAGACTGGGCTGCAAATTGCACCTGGTGAAGCAGCGATTAATCCAGTTCCAAGACAAATGATTGGTGCTCATGTTAGACGGTATTTACCTGAGGGGATGGTGGCTACGGTTACGGTATCTGTTCCAGAGGGGGAAAAGGTGGCAAAGAAAACCTTTAATCCACGACTAGGGATAGAAGGTGGTATATCCATTATCGGCACTTCAGGGATCGTTCGACCAATGAGCGATGACGCCTATAAAGCAACGATTCATACAGAGTTGAAACAAAAGAGAGCATTGGGTGAAACCACTGTGATTTTGGTACCGGGCTTACATGGTGAAAAATATGCGCAAGGCTTGGGCTATGAATCTAGACAAGTGGTGCATATGGGGAACTTCATTGGCTTCAGCATACAGTCTGCTGAGAAACTGGGCTTTGAAAAAATGCTCTTAATAGGACACTCAGGTAAGCTGATGAAGGTAGCAGGTGGCATTTTTAATACGCACAGTCGTGTGGCAGACGCAAAAGCAGAAATATTAATTACTGAACTTGCGCTTATGTCAGCCCCACTCAGTTTAATTGAGGCAGTTTTGATGGCGAATACAACGGATGAGATGAGTGCTTTGCTTGAGGCGACAGTCTATTTTTCAGCATTTCAAAATCTGACGGAAAAAGCGAAAGCAAAGGTTAAAAATCAGCTCTTAGAAGAGACTCAGGTCGATATCGTCATCTATAGTATGCCGGGTAAAATACTGGGCGATACACGTGAAAAGAATGGTGAGACAAATTTATGATAGAGATAATTGGAATTGGTCCAGGTGATGAACGCTATCACACGATGGAGGTCAATGAGCGAATAAAAGCTTCAGAGTATGTCATAGGTACAGAAAGACAACTGAAGAGTGTTCATGTCTTAGAAAAAGGGATTCGTTACGATGGCAAACTTGCAACTTTAAAAGCACTTATTGAAACTGGACTTACGCAGTATGGATGTGTTAGTGTACTAGCCTCTGGCGATCCTAGCTTTTATGGCATCTCAACTTGGATACAAAAGAACTTTGAATCCGAGCAGATCGCAATCGTCACTGGAATTAGCAGTCTTCAAATCCTCTTTGGTAAGCTAGGTCTACCGATGCACGACGTATTTTTAACCAGCTTACATGGTCGAGAACCAAACTGGGAGCTTTGGACAAAACTACCTAAAGTAGGTCTTTTAACCGATCGGGTACAGACGCCAGCGGTTATTGCAAGGACTTTGCTAGACAGAGGGCTCAATCCCAAAATGGTAGTAGGTGAGTGGTTGACGTATCCAGAGGAAAAAATTGAGATGGGTTTCGCGGATGATTTTTTAGAGCGTCAATACGAATTTTGTGTGGTGGTGATCGATTTTGAAGGATGAAGCATTTATTAGAGGAAAAAACCCTATGACGAAAATGGAAGTCAGAGGGACGATTATCAGTTATCTTGAGCTTGAAAGTGCGCATTCGGTACTTGAAGTTGGCGCTGGAACCGGTTCGGTTACCATTCAGATGCTAAAGACCAATCCCACTTTGTCCGTGGTGGCGATTGAAAAAACGTCAGAGGGAACAGAGCTCATTCGCTTAAATGCAGAAAAGCATGGCGTTACTCTAGAGATACTGGAAGGCGAGGCAAGTACTTTACTTAAAACCGTATCTAAAAAGTTTGATCGCGTGTATCTCGGTGGCACAGGGCGGTATCTTTCAGAAATTATGGCTGAGATTACCCCAAAGCTTGAAGAAGGGGCCGTCATCGTGTTTTCGGTGATTACACTTGAGAGCTTAAATGAGATATTTGCTTATGTAAAGGACAACGAGGCCTTCAAGGATCTAGAGGCGAGTCAAATACAGGCGAGTCGATTGGAAATGTTGGGGAGCTATCATTATTTTAAACCGCTCAACCCGTGTTACGTCATCAAGGTTACGTACGGTTCGTAACACAGTTGGTATAATTGTTATAGATTTAACTTATTATCACAAATTTGCTTAAGAGGAGATAGAAATGGCAAAATTGATCGGTATTGGTGTCGGCCCAGGAGATCCTGAGCTTTTGACCCTAAAAGCGATTAAAGCTTTAAAAGAAATAGATATTTTACTTTTACCTACTGGACGAGCTGGTGGGGAAAGTGAAGCATACGGGATTGCTTGTAATTATATACCTGAGCAGGTCACGCAGATTAAGAGACATTTTCCGATGACCTCAAATACGGTTGAAATGCTTGGGGCGATACAAGAAATTGCGGCAGAGATCATTCCGATGATTCAGGCTGGTAAAACCATAGGGTTTATTACCTTGGGCGATCCTATGTTGTATAGTACCTATGGCTACTTGAAAAAGTTTGTAGAGTTAGAATGTGAAGTAGCGACCATACCGGGGATTATGTCGTTTGGCGCAATCGCCTCTGGTACCAACCATATTTTATGTGAAGGGGATACGCCGCTGGTGGTTTACCCTTGTACAGATGATTTATCGAGATTGGATGCGCTCTTAGCCATTGGCAGTGCGCTGGTTTTGATGAAGGTGTTTAGACAGTTTGAAGGGGTGAAGGCGAAGTTAATCGCAAATGGTTTAGCGGATAGTTGCGTCATCGCATCTAATTACGGCAAGCCAAATGAAGTGCTTTATCGATCACTTGAGGATGTAAATCCTGAAAACTTGAGCTATTTCACGACGATCTTAGTCAACCCTAAAGCTTAGTGAATCGAAAACATTTTAAATCGAAGCATAGTGAATCGAAAGGATTGTAATCGAAAGTATAATCATCGACAACGTTTAAATAAAGGAGAAAAAGATGAAGGTTAAATTTGTAGGTGCAGGTCCTGGGGATCCTGAGTTATTGACGATAAAAGGACATCGTGCGTTAAGTGAAGCGGATACAGTGATCTATGCAGGGTCATTGGTGAATCCAGAGCTTTTGAAATATTGTAAATCAGGCTGTGAGATCTATAACAGTGCAGTCATGAATCTAGAAGAAATCATTGAGGTCTGCCATAGAGACACAAAAGCTGGGCTATCCGTCGTACGCTTGCATACCGGTGATTTCTCAATTTACGGTTCTTTAAGAGAGCAAATTGAAGCACTCAACGCACTCGATATCTCATATGAACTGATTCCTGGTGTAAGTAGTTTCCTTGGCGCTGCATCGGCTCTAGAAATCGAGTATACGGTACCAGAGATTTCTCAAAGCTTAATCATTACGCGTATGGAAGGAAGAACGCCAGTGCCTGAGCTTGAAAAGCTGTCGTCATTTGCGTCACATCAAACGTCTATGGCCATCTTTTTATCCTCTGGAATGGTATCGGATGTCATGACAGAATTGGTCAAAGGCGGCTATACTGAAGACACGCCGGTGGCAGTGATCTACAAAGCGACATGGCCAGATGAGAAAATCGTGAGAGGGTCAATCGCCGATATTGCAGAGAAGGTCGCTGAGGCTGGTATCTCAAAAACGGCACTCATCATCGTCGGCAGATGCTTAGGTTATGAGTTCAATGCATCGAAATTATACGATAAGGCATTTAGCCATGAATTTAGAGCATAAATGGTATTTGATTGCCTACACGACTGATGGCAATCGTCTTTTGGATCAGTTGACTGGATTACTGGAACCAGCCGTCATCGTTAGGTACGATAAATCAGAAACCACAACCTCTGCCTTTTACAAACGGGCTTTTTCTGAAAAGTGTCAAGTGAGTCTCGTTGCAGTTGGCGCATTAGGGATTGCTATACGATCGATGTCTCCTTATGTTAAGGACAAGCTAACTGATCCGGCGGTGATCGTTATCGACGATCAAGGAAAGTTCGTCATCTCTGCTTTATCAGGGCATGCAGGTGGTGCAAACCATCTTTGTGAGTCACTGTCTGTAAAGCTAAAGGGAGTTGGTTTTGAAGCCACAGCGGTAATTACTACTGCTTCTGATATCAGAGGCGTTGAAGGCATTGAATCGGTCCTAACAGAATTCTATGTGCCATTAAATAATTATCGAAAAGTGCTGAAGACGGTTAATATGCACATTGCCGAAGGTGGTCAGGTGGAAATCCTGTTTGATCCTTGGCTTTGCGAAAATAAAAGCAATCAAAGAATTTTAGGCAATTCCACTGCTACGTCAAAGCTTAGGCTGGCAATCGCACTTAGAAACCCGTGCTACTGGCTTGATGAGAGGGCGAATAACGCTTTAGATCATGTATTTTATAGCCGTTCTTTAGTGGTGGGTACGGGAAGTAAAAGGGATTTAGATGAAACGCTTTATGAAAGTGCTTTTCTAGAAGTTCTAAGAGGTCTTGGCGTTGCGATAGAATCCGTGAAGACGCTATCTTCTATCACTTTAAAAGCAGAAGAGGCATGTATGCTGAAGGTTGCTTCTAAATATGCAGATCAGTTTGTCTGTCATGGCGTAGAACAGCTTTCAAAACTAGAAGGTTTATTCGAAGGATCTACGTTTGTAAAGGCAAATGTGGGGGTTACAGCGGTGGCAGGTCCTTCTGCCTATATTTTGACACAAGATGAAATGAGTTTTACCAGATATAAAAAAACAGGGTGCACTTTTGCACTAGGGAGGCTAATTAGATGATAAAAGTAGTGGGGATTGGCCCTGGCGCACGTGAGCATATGACCTATGCAGCTGTAGAAGCAATTAAAAGCTGTGATGTGGTCGTTGGTTATAAAACCTATATTGACTTAATAAAAGAATTTATCGACGAACAAGAGGTAATCGTCAATGGCATGAGAGGCGAGGTTGAGCGCTGTAAGGAAGCCGTTGCACAGTCCTTAAAGGGTAAGACAGTTTGCGTCATCTCAAGTGGAGATGCTGGTGTTTATGGTATGGCGGGTTTGATCTATGAGCTTGTTCCTGAAGGTCATGCGGTTGAGGTCATCCCAGGCGTCACTGCTTCAACTGCTGGCGCAGCAATCTTAGGCGCACCTTTGATGCACGATTTTTGCCATATTAGCTTAAGCGATTTGATGACGCCACTTGAAACGATTTATAACCGTGTTAAAGCAGCGGCGGCTTCTGATTTTGTGATCTGTCTGTATAATCCAAAGAGCCATGGCAGACCAGAATATATCAATGAAGCCCTTTCGATGATAATGAGCTACCAAGGTACGAATCTATGGGTAGGCCTTGCGAAGGATGTTGGACGTGAGGGCGAACGCACCATCATAAGCAAAATTGATGAAGTGGATTACGATTTAATCGATATGACGACAGTGGTAATCGTCGGCAATTCAAATACGAGGAACATCGGTGGTAAAATGATCACGCCAAGAGGCTACACCTTATGATTCTCATCTTAGGTGGGACACATGAAGGTGCAATTTTATGTAAGCGACTAGATGATGTGGGTATCGCCTATCACCTCTCTGTTGCCACTGAGCTTGGTCGCTCGGTGTATGGCGACTTGAAAGGCATCGTCACTCAGCAGAGATTCACGGATGAGGGATTAGCTGATTATATCAAAGCCAATCAGATAGAGCAGGTGCTTGATCTAACACATCCACATGCCAAAGTAGTGACCGAAATAGCGAGAAGGGTTTGTGCGTCTTTAGATACGAATTACATGAGATATGAAAGACCGATGAACACCTTTAAAGATGCGATTCCAGAAAACGTGTGGGTCGTCACTTCTGTTGAGGCTGCGATCCAGCAGATTCTCAGGTCAGAAGCTGGCAATATCCTTATGACAGGTACAAAACACATCGCAGATTTTATAAAGGTATTTGGTAAAGCACCCTGTTATTTTAGGGTGATGCCAAGTCTTTACTCTATGACCGTTTGCGATCAAGAGGGTGTCGATCTCGATCATATATTTGGCATAAAAGCACCTTGTCCAGTGGCGGTGACAAGAGAGTTAATCGCATCCTATGGGATTAAGTACTTTGTATTTAAAGAAAGCGGAATGGGCAGTGCTACTGAAAGTAACATAGAAGCGGTTAAAGGCTCAGATGTGATCGGGATTTTAATCAGAAGTGATGAAGGTGTAGCTGTTAATACGGCTCAATCAGAAACGGAAATTTCAATACCATCCTTAGAATTAGCACCGAAAAAAACACAACGAGATGTACAGTCTGACCTAGAGGCAATCTTCCAAGCGGTCATCTCTCGATAGATCAGTACATCTTTTATAGGTATTCAAGTAGACATTTCAGTCGTTTATAGTTTTGGTAACGAAAGCGTTATATAGAGCGGTTAAGGGGTAATTATGAAAATCAACGTAGTGGGTATCAATCATGAAACAGCAAGTGTTAGCCAAAGAGAAATAATGAGTTCGCTTGCGCTGACGCCCTTGGAAGTTAAAATGGGCACTACAGTAAGTGAAGTCAGTATTTTGGCAACGTGTGGGCGATTCGAAATCTATTTTATCGCACCTTCTGAAAGCTATAAAGAAGCACATCGTGCAATAGTTGAGTTGCTTGAAGCACCTTTTAATGGATGTCCGCCAGAATTTTATTGGCATACGCAGGAGTTTGCGATTGCACATTTGATGCGCGTGGCTTGTGGCTTAGATTCTGCTGTTTTAGGTGAGGATCAAATTCTTGGACAGGTGAAAAATGCGATATCAGATGCATCTGAATGTGGTGCAGCTGGGAAAATACTAAACAAGGTTTTTCGTGATGCGGTCTCGTTTGCAAAGGCGATTAAAACGGAGCTAAAACTCTCCGAAAATCCGCTTTCTTTAAGCTATATCGCCATTAAAAAAGCAAGTGAATGTGGCTTTTTAAAGGAATCGGCATCGGTTACCATGGTGGGACTGGGCAAAATGGGTGGATTGGCCATCCAATATCTTTTAGACTCTCCCGTACAACTCATCTATGTATCCGTTAGACACCCTGAGCGTTTACCAGATTGGGTATTGGTGCACCCTAAAGTGAGAATTGCTACCTTTGAAGAGCGCTATGCCTGCATCTCTAAAAGTCAGATTGTGGTTGCCTCAACGGGTGCGCCGCATACCGTTATTCGCGAAGAGAGCTTTGAAAAAATGAAAGGTGAGCTACTGTTAATTGACCTTGCAATGCCAAGGGATATCGAAGAAAGCTTAGGCAATCATGATGACGTTACCCTTTGGAATGTCGATAATTTAAAGGATATCTCCGATGCAAACCTTCAAAGAAGATACGAACTCACACAGAAAATCGTTACGAGGTTAGATGAACAAGCGCTAAAAACGAAAGCTTGGATCGATGGGCTCGACGTGGATGACATTATTAAAAAATGGCATGAAAGTATTGCCAACATCACGGGTGAAGCGATGAAGAGCATCGGGCGTAAAAACATCGCCTATACACCGAGAGAAACGGAACTTTTACAAACCCTTTTTGAATCTTCTCTGAAACAAATGATCAAAGCGCCTCTTGAGAGTCTGAAAAAGATGGAAGATAAGTCTCAAAGAGAAGCGTACATCGGTATGTTGAAGGAGCTATATAACTATGAGTAATTTTGTGCCTGTGCTACTAAAAGCAGAGCAACTGAACATACTGATTGTCGGATATGGTCGAATCGGCAGGCGTAAAGCTGAAAAGTATCTTGAGGCAGGGGCAAGTGTGTGCAGTATCGACCCTGACCCTAATCAGAATGCGGATTTTGTCATGACATTTGAAACCTATATAAAAACACATGAAGCACATTTCAGTGAGCAGCATATGGTCTATATCTGTACGTCAAGTACAGAAGCAAACGAAACCGTTATGGGGAGCTGTCAAGCAGCCGCCAAATTATACAACCGAACAGACGCGGGCAATTTGGGTCAGTTTTCTGATATGGCCTATCTTGAAGCTGAGGATTATCTCATCGCAACGTCGGGTAAAGCCGCTTCGCCACATATGGCTAAATTTCTACGATCATCGTTAAAAGAGTGGCTGTGTAGTCTTTCTTTTGAAGCAGCTTATAAAGAGTGGAGGAACAGAAAATGATTAATAAACTCATCGTAGGCACGAGAGGTTCTAAGCTTGCAGTTACCCAAACGCAATGGGTAATGGATGCAATTTCTGAGAAGTTCCCTAACCTAACATTAGAAATGAAAATTATCGTCACTAAGGGCGATCAAATACAAGATAAACCACTGGATAAAATAGGCGACAAAGGCTTGTTCACCAAAGCACTTGAAGAGCAGCTATTAGAGGGGCGTATCGATTTTGCAGTTCATAGCCTTAAAGATATGCCAAGCGATCAGCCAGAAGGTCTGAGCTTGGCAAAGGTACCGAAACGTGAGGATGCCAGAGATGTTTTGGTACTCAGAGAGGGGTTAACTGGACTTAAGGACTTACCAGTAGGCGCTAAAATAGGTACAGGTAGCAAACGAAGATTGTTTCAAATCTTAAAGTCTCGGCCTGATATAGAAGCGGTACCTATTCGTGGTAACGTTGAAACGAGAATCGGTAAGATTGTAACCGAAAATTTAGATGGCGTCATTTTAGCTGCAGCTGGCATTCATCGCTTGGGACTTGAAAAGCAAATCACGGAGTACCTTGACGTCGATGTCTTACTCCCTTCTCCAGCACAAGGTGCATTGGGTCTTCAATACAAAACCGACAGAGAAGAAATCAAAGCGATCTTAAACGCCATCCGCTCAGAATCCGATGACCTCTGTGTTAGAGCAGAGCGTGCCTTCCTGAAAGCCATAGAAGGGGGATGTCATGTACCTGTAGGTGCCTACGCCACACTTTTAGGAGAAAATCAACTGGAACTAAAAGCCATCTTTGGAGATGCAGAAGGTGAAGCGCTAACGCTTGTTAAGCTAGTGGGTGATCGTCAGTCACCAGAAGCCTTGGGAATCAGAGCTGCGAATGCCATTAAGAAAAAAGGAATCGTCTATCTCGTCGGTGCAGGTCCAGGGGATGAAGGTTTAATCACTGTAAAAGGCAAAGAAAAAATTGAAGCCTGCGAGGCAATCGTATACGATCGATTGGCAAGTCCGAAGCTGGTCGCTTTGGCACCAGCAGATGCTGAGCGAATCTATGTTGGAAAAGCGGCTGCCAATCACGCAATGACACAGGAAGACATCAACCAACTGCTTGTGAAATTAGGCTTACAAGGTAAAAATGTCGTCAGATTAAAGGGCGGTGACCCATATGTCTTTGGACGTGGTGGCGAAGAAGTGCTAGCGCTTAAAGCGGCTGGCGTGAACTTCGAAGTTGTCCCGGGCATCACATCCCCTATTGCAGGTCTTGGATATGCGGGCATACCGATCACACATCGAGGCATTACAACCTCATTCCACGTCTTTACAGGTCAGTTTAAGGACGATGAAACCGAGCTGGATTTTGACAGCATCGCCACTATAAAAGGCACTTTGGTATTTTTAATGAGCATCGCAAGCTTTAAAAAGATTGCCAAAGCACTGATCGTTCGAGGGTATCATCCGAAAACCCCAGCTGCGATCGTTTCAAATGCAACAACGGTCAAACAAAATGTTACGGCGACGACTTTAGAGGGACTAGATGCCATAGAAGATGTTTTATCCCCAGCATTTTTAGTGATTGGGGAAGTAGTTGCACTTAGAGAGGAACTCAATTGGTTTGAGTCACTCCCACTCTTTGGCAAGCGCATACTGGTCACAAGAGCGACCAGTCAAGTGGGGACACTTTCAGATCGATTGACGGCTTTGGGCGCTGAGGTTACTGCGATGCCAATGCTTGCCTTTGAAGCACTGCAGCTTTCAAACGAACAGAATCGAGCGCTGATTTCTAGTGACTATACACAGGTTTGGTTTACCAGTGAAAATGCCGTACACTTTTACTTTAAAGCACTAAAATCTGCCGGACTGGATACAAGACATCTCGGCGGCATGAAGGTACTCGCAATCGGTCCAACGACGAAGCGTGTCGTAATGACGTATGGCATCACGCCAGATTTTATTCCGGCCGTCTATACGCAAGAGGGAATCTTTGAATTAATGCAACCACAGCTTTCAAAGGCGGATCGCGTGTTACTGCCTGTATCTGAGGATGCGAGAGAAACCTTGGAGCAACTACTTTCATTGACTTGTGAACTCGTCAAGGTGCCTTTATATCGTCCTGTAAATCCATCGTTAAGGACACCTTTTCACACGCTAGACGATTCGCCAAAAGAGTCATTACTCGGTAGATCCCTTGACGCGTTTGATTATGTAACGTTTACCAGTGCTTCTACGGCTGAGCACTTCCACCAAATGCTGATGGCAAATACACCTGAACGACTCGCTCAAATTAAATGCTTGTCCATAGGACCGATTACCACAGCAAAATTAAAAGAGCTTGGCTTTAAACAGATACGTACAGCTGAAACACATACCATCGATGGCATGTTAGAGGCATTGATTACAGGAGCTGAATATGAAACGATTTAGAAGATTAAGAATGCAAGATGAACTTAGAAATAGCATCAAAGAAAATCATCTTTTAAAAAGCGATTTGATTACACCCATTTTCGTGATAGAAGGCGAAAATATAAAAAATGCAACAGACGCAATGCCTGATCTTTATCGATACTCATTGGATCGACTAGAAGAAGAACTCACTGAGCTCAGGGACAGAGGCCTATTCAAAATTTTATTATTTGGCGTACCCGATCACAAAGATGCAAGAGGCACAATGGCATACGCCGCTGAAGGCATCGTTCAAACGGCAATTAAGCAAATTAAAGCGTTTGATGCGCGTTTTTATATCATCACTGATATCTGCCTCTGTCAATATACCGACCACGGTCATTGTGGCATCCTAGACGATCTTGGGGAAGTGGTGAACGACGAAAGTGCGAAGCTTATGGCAGCCATTGCTCTTAGTCATGTGCATGCCGGCGCAGATATGGTGGCACCCTCCGATATGATGGATGGCAGAATCGCTGCGATCAGAGAGCGTTTAGACGCAGAGGGATTCACCTACATCCCGATTTTATCGTATTCGCTGAAATACTGTTCGAATTACTATGGCCCATTTAGAGCCATCGCAGATTCTAAACCACAGTTCGGATCTAGAGACCACTATCAGATGGACTATCACAACAGCAGACAGGCACTTGAAATCGCAAATGAAGATTTAGCACAAGGGGCGGATTTGATAATGGTAAAACCGGCGATGCTTTACCTAGACATTGTGAAAACCATTCGTCAGTCTATTTCAGCACCCGTGGTCGTCTACAATGTCAGTGGCGAATACGCCCTTTTATTAAAGGGGATTGAACAAGGCTTAGTCAATGAAGCCATAGTTTATGAAACGATGATTGGCTTTAAAAGAGCAGGTGCAGACCTCATCATCACCTATTTTTCAAAATGGCTTGTAGATAAAAATTTAGTATCCTAAATCAGGACACCTTGGAGGAAAAATGAAAAATTATAATCGATCAAATCAATTGTTTGAAAGGGCTCAAAAGGTGATTCCTGGAGGTGTCAACAGCCCAGTTAGAGCGTTCCGCTCGGTGGGAAGAGCACCAATTTTTATAGAAAGTGCAAAAGCGGCGACGTTAACCGATGTGGATGAGAACACCTACATCGATTTTATCGGTTCTTGGGGTCCTATGATTTTAGGACATTCACCGAGCTTTGTGGATCAAAATCTATTGTCGGTGATTCAAAAGGGAATGAGCTATGGTGTACCGAGTCCGTTTGAAGTGGAAATGGCAGAATGCTTAGTAGATGCTTATCAAGGACTTGAAATGGTGCGTATGGTCAACTCGGGCACAGAGGCGACGATGAGTGCCATCAGAGCGGCTAGAGGTTACACTAGAAGAACAAAAATCGTAAAATTCGAAGGCTGCTACCATGGCCATTCAGATGCCTTATTGGTTAAGTCCGGTTCTGGAACCCTTACGTATGGCGTCCCAACTTCACTGGGTGTACCGGCAGATACTGTTAAAGACACATTGGTAGCAGTTTATAATGACGTAACGGGCATAGAGCAGCTTTTTAAAAGTAATGGGAATGAGATTGCCTGTGTGATCTTAGAGCCGATAGCGGGCAATATGGGCGTTGTACCCGTAAAGGATGAATTCGTAAAAACCTTAAGAAAGCTTTGCGATATGTATGGGGTCGTTTTAATTTTTGATGAAGTCATTACTGGCTTTAGACTTGCCTACGGTGGCGCAGCATCCCTTTTAAACGTCACACCAGATATGGTCTGCTTTGGCAAAATCATCGGTGGCGGTCTACCAGTAGGCGCTTACGGCGGCAAAAAAGAAATCATGAGCGTGATTTCACCGCTGGGTGGCGTCTATCAAGCAGGCACCCTATCGGGGAATCCAATTGCGATGTATTGTGGGCTTGAGGTGCTTAAAACGCTTAGAGAAAATCCAGAAATCTATACGAGCTTAGAAGAAAAAGCAGCTTACCTAGAGTCGGGGATGAACCGTATCATTGAGGAATATCAATTTCCCGTTACCTTTGTAAGATACAAGTCAATGCCGTGTTTGTTCTTTAAGACAGGTAGCTTGAGCAGCTACGATGAAGTAAAGGGCTGTGATACAGACGCCTATGCGACTTACTTCAAGGCCATGCTAGAAAGAGGGATCCTTTTACCTCCAGCGCAGTTTGAAGGGCTCTTTTTATCGACAGCGCATACGACTGAAGATTTAGAAGCTTATCTTACTGCTAGTGAAGCAGTGCTTAAGGAAATGTATTTGAAGTAGATGTATTTGAAGTAGATGTATTTGAAGTAGATGTATTTAAAACACTAGAATCTAGATTAACAAACATCATGGCAAATATTTAAAGATAATAGAAAAAGGATTGAATTGAATACAATTAGTATTACGCGCCGAATTTGGCGAGTTGTTGTTAAAATTGAGTCTAATTTGTCAAATTCGGCATGATAAGTGATGTAGGAATTAAGAGTAAATAAATATGTAATAATATTGAGGACATAACAGTCCTCATTTTATTTTTTTGAAATCAGATCCTATAAAAATTGTCAGACAATGCTTCTATGTTGTATTTTTGTATCAAATTGATAATGATAAAAAAATTTATATATCTGATAGAATTCTAACACAATTTTAATTTAATTCGTGTATAATAGGTTTAAGTTCGATAAGAATCTAACATAAGGAGGCGTCTATGTATCATTTTCCAGAAGGGCTCTACACTGATTTGAGAATTGAAACCTTGTTTGATACGAAAATTACGTTTAAAAAAGAAAAATTGCAAGAACAGAAAGTAAGAACGAATAAAGGTGCTTTTATTCGCGTGTTTGATGGCAATCGCTGGTACTATAGCGCAACCACTGAACTTGAAGCCCTACAGGAGAAGATCGATGAACTGGCTTCATTGGCGACGCCGAATGCTTCGATACTTGAGCATCCTATCGTTAAGAAATTCGAAGTCAATGTAGATACTTGCCTTAAGTTTGAAGAGGGTGACCTCTCTAAAATCGATGTAATGGCAAAACAAGAATTACTTAGAGGTTACTTGGATTTATTAGAACGTGAAGAGATCGTACATCATTCTTCATTCTATGTAGACAATAGAATCACAAAAGAAATCATTTCGTCAAAGGGGACACATGTCATCTACGACAGACAAACTTGTGGCATCAGGTTGAATATGGAGCTGGTTAGTGGTGATAAAAAAGATTCAAGCCGCGCATCAAAGGCTGGTATCTACTTTGAAGATTTAAAAGCCATCCGTAGCGAATTGCAGGATGAAGTCGATAAAAGCATCGCTTTTGTAAAAGAGGCTGTACCTGTGGTACCTGGGGATTATGTGGTACTAATGAGTCCTTTGACCACAGGTGTTTTCACACATGAAAGCTTTGGCCATAAAAGTGAGTCTGACTTTATGTTAGGTGATCCAAACATGAAAAAGGAATGGGCAATTGGCAAGCAGGTTGGAAGTCCTGGATTGACGATTATAGATGATGGTCATGTTTTAGGCAATGGCTATACGCCATATGACGACGAGGGCAATAAAGCTGAGAAAACGTATATCGTTACGGATGGTAAACTGACGGGGCGTTTGCAAAGCACAGTGACTGGTACACATCTTGAAGAAGGACTTACAGGTAATGCTAGAGCAATGAACTTTGAGTTTGAACCGATCGTCAGAATGACGACGACTTATATAGAAAAGGGCAATCGCCCTCTTAAAGAGATTGTTGCAGAGATTGAAAAGGGGATCTATATTGAGGACATCAAGCATGGCTCTGGTATGTCGACCTTTACGATTGCACCGTCTCGCGCATATATGATAGAAAATGGCAAGATTACAACACCAGTAAAAATTTCGGTTGTGACTGGAAATGTGTTTGAAACGTTGGGCGAAGTGGATGCTTTAAGTGAAGAATTTGAGCTCCTCAGCTTCGTTGGAGGCGGCTGCGGAAAAATGGAGCAATGGCCATTACCGGTTGGTTTTGGTGGTCCATATACACGTGTTAAGAAGCTTACGGTTCAATAGGGGGAGCATATGAAAAAAGAATGGCTTGTAATTAAGGAAAAAGAAACAACCGTTAAAGTTAAAACGGCTAAGGTTGAAGCGGTACGTTCTAAAGACATCGTCAAAAAGGGCTATCGCGTTTATAAGGATGGAAAAATAGGTATCTCCGGAGCAATCGGGGATGTACCAATGGCGCAGCTTGAAAAAGATGCAACTGAGAATTTGATGACAGATATCGCCTATCCATATGCTTTAACAGGGGATAAAAAGGATCATAGAAACTACAATGCATCGCCAATGGATGCGAAAACCCTCCTCGAAGAAACAGAAGCGATTTTGGCCTTCTTTAGAGAAAGCTATCCAGAGTTTGACTATTCTGAGCACCTATCTGTGATCGAGCATTCGGCTTGGATGCAAAATACAGAGGGACTTGATCTAAAGTATGAGGATGCGTATTTTGAGCTGGCTTTGATTTTAAAGGAAATTGGTGGACCCAATGTGTTTGATGGCTTCTTAAGTTACTTTGGCAGATCGTTTGATCGAGCGAAGTTTATTGAACAATCAAAAGCATTTATGAAAGGCTATTTGGGAAAAGCGGATCTCCCAGAAGGGGATAAGCTACCAGTTTTCTTTATAGGTGAAGATAGCTTCAATGGCATATTTTCAAGGTCGTTAAATGGCGAAATCTATTCGACAGGTTCCTCTCTTTTCAAAGGAAAGTTGGGAGAAACCCTATTTAATGAAAAGTTGACTTTATCGATCTGGAAAAATCCAGTGCAAAATTTCGCACCGTTCTTTGATAGAGAAGGGATGACTTATGAGAATGATAAGCTACCTTTAATTCAAAAAGGTAAGTTCGTCAGTGTCTTCGCTGATAAGAGAACGTCTGATCTTTATTCATTGCCTTATACTGGCGGTGCAACTGGAGACTATGACGGGCTACCCGTTTTAACGGCACCTACACTTGGTTTTGACGTCGACACAGAAGACATTACGCAAGTCCTTGAAGGGCAAAAATCAATTCTTGTGGTCATTAGTTCGGGCGGAGATTTTACGACTGACGGTGACTACGCAACACCTGTACAGGTCAGCTTCCTTCTTGAGGGCACTGAGATTATTGGCAAACTACCAGAGTTTAACATGCGTTCAAATCTATACGATATGTTTGGTAAGGATTATATCGGAACCTTTGAAAGTCCTTATTACATCGGAGAAGGGGCACAGCTTCATGGTATGTGGATGAAAATTAACTAGTTTTGCTCATAAAGATATTCAAACGTGATCGATCGCAAAAATAAAAGTTCTATTACTCAGTCTGTGACTTTAACCCTCACAAGACTGTGCAATAGAACTTTTTTTCTGCCATAGCTTACCACAACCTTGCATGTGGCAAAACAGTAGACTTAATGTCCGAAGAGATCAAGTAGTAGCTAAGTGTTCAAAATAAATGAAAAGCTAAGCCTGTACTTCATCCAAATGACGCATTTCATGAAATAAGAAGATCGCAGTAACCACGGAAGCTGTAAAGTCTGCAGCAGGACCAGCATACCATACACCTGATAAGCCGAAGAATTTTGGCAGAATGATCAATAGCGGGATGAGTACGATAACCTGTCTGAGTAGGCTAAGGAAAATGGCCTTTGGTGCTTTTCCAACTGCTTGGAAGTAGTTGGCGCTGATAATTTGAAACCCAATAACAGGTAGCATCGATAGGAATATTTTCATACCATGTGTGGCAACGCTGACGAGCTCTGGATCACTGTTAAAAATGTGAATCAGTTGTTCTGTAAAGAACTGAGTGAGTAAAAAGCCAGTCGTTGAAACACAGGTGCCTGCTAAGATGGCGAGCTTAAGCGTTTTCTTAACGCGATCATACTGCTTCGCACCGTAGTTGTATCCAACGATGGGCTGAGTCCCCTGATTAAGACCGAAGATCGGCATTAAGAAAAAGATGGCGATGGCATTGATTACGGTCATTGCACCGATAGCGATATCGCCACCAGTCGATTTAAGTGCATTATTTGAAACGACGGTTACGATACTTGCTGCGACTTGCATAAAGAACGGTGACATCCCAATTGAAAGGATGCTTGCAATAATCCCAGTATCCAATTTAAAGTTTTTTCTATGAATTTTAAGATGGCCTTTCCCTTTGCCAAAGTGTCTAAGCACTAACGCCATTGTGACAAACTGCGAGATGATCGTTGCTACAGCAGCGCCTCTGATCCCCATGCCGAGTGCAAAGATAAAGATTGGGTCGAGGATAATATTTGTTATAGCACCTGCAAGTGTGGTTAACATCGCCTGCTTTGGGCTACCCTCAGAACGCATAACACCAGTCAAACCAAAACCAAGCCCTTGGAAAACTGAGCCCAAGAGAATGACGGTTAAATACTGATCCGCGTAATCAATGGTCGCGGAGCTAGCACCAAATAGGTAGAGAAGAGGTGTTTTGAATATCAAGCCAAGCACCATTGCAGAGGCCATGATGAGGATTAAAAGTACAAATGCATTGCCTAAAATATGCTCAGCATCGTCTTTTCTGTTTTGACCTAGGCGGATGGAAATTCTTGCACCTGAACCGATACCGACGAGCATGGAAAGTCCCATGAGTAGCGTCATAAGTGGTAAAGATAATCCGATGCCAGTCATCGCCAGTGGTCCTAGCCATCCGATGTACATACGGTCGACGACGTTATAAAGTGCATTGACGAGCATACCTACGATTGCAGGTAGAGAAAATTTAAATAATAATTTACCGATTTTTTCGGTTCTAAGTAATTCGTTGTTGGACATAATTTCACCTTAATTTCTAATCTGTGTTTTGTAATAGTGTCTAAAGTTTGCTTTGAGTGGATTTATATTGCCTTGCATTTTGCAATAGTTTTCCAAAGAGAATTTCTAACTGCTGTGCTTCATCGGTTGTAAAACCTTCTAGTAAGACATCGTGCCATTCACGGGCGATGCCCTTTAGGTTATCGTGTACATTTTTTCCTGCCTCAGTCAGTCGAATACGATTGATCCGATGATCCTGATCGTCTCTAATTCTTTCTACAAGACCACATTCTTCAAGCTTGTTAACTGAACGCGTAATGGTTGCTTTATCTACCTCTAGTGCTTTTGCAAGCTCATCCTGACTGGATAGATCGTGCTTATAAAGATAAAAGATGAGCGACAGCTGACCGCCACCTATATCAAAATCACTCGCTTTTTGTGCGAAGAAAGATTGCCCTGCTCTCGATAATATAGAGATTAATTTACCTATTTGTGAGAAATCGGTAAGTCTGCCGTCAGGCTTTACATCGATTTCTGGACAAACCTTTGTCTCATTCATAGTAGTCCTTTCTAAAATTAGTTGCATTGTCAACTTATTTTAACGAAAATTAGTTGCGGTGTCAACTAAAATAAAACATTAACAATCTTGATTAACAAATATTGGAATGGGTAATTAATTAACAAATTTAGTTTAGGTTAGAATGGAGCGTGTTTATGAAATTAGGAAAAGTAACTCTACAAATGAGCGGTGTTGATTTAGCCAATTTAAATGAATCTGAAATTATAGAAAAAATAAAATCAGGTTGTGAAGCAGAAGGGGTAGATCCAGAATCTCTTGGTGAAATCAACGTCTACGTCAATATTGAAGGTACTGCAGTTACCGCATACTATGTTTGCGACAGCTGTAAGGGTGCCATAAGACTCAATTAATTTGTTATAATCTTACCTCACTTAAGTCCTGTGATCTCAGTCTTTTATTGATGAGAGCTAAGGGCTTATTTTTTTGCTTATCTGTCGTAGACGATCATTTTTCTGTTTGTAATGAATGTTCTCCTTTAAGGATAGATTAAGGTTAGAGTGCTAACATTTGTTTATAAAGTTCAGGAGGTAGAAAAATGAACCCAATTATAATCATACCTGCATATAACCCTAACCATAGATTGATAGAATTAGTGGATGACTTAATTCGTTTTAATTTCAATGAGATTATCATCGTAAATGATGGGAGTGAGGTGGAAACATTGCCTATTTTTGAGTCTTTGTCACTTAGAGATGAGGTAATTTTATTACACCATGGAATTAACCTAGGTAAAGGAGCAGCGCTTAAAACTGCATTTGAAAAGATTAAGAATGAAGATAGACCTTGTATCACCGTAGATGCTGATGGGCAACATGCTCCAAAGGATATTTTTAGAATTGCACAGCAATTGATTCGCAATAAAGAAGCTTTAATCTTAGGTGTGAGAAATTTTGATTTTGAGCAGGTGCCTTTTAAAAGTAAATGGGGCAATAAAATAACATCTAAGGTATTTAAGTGGTCTACAGGATCATATTGCTCAGATACGCAAACTGGTCTTAGAGGCTTTCAGCCTGAGATGCTTCAGATGCTTCTTGAAGTTGAGGGAGATCGATACGAATACGAGATGAATGTTTTGCTCGAAGCGACAAAACGCAATCTTTCATTAAAAGAGGTTCAAATAGAAACCTTGTACTTTGAAGAAAACAAAGGCAGCCACTTCAACCCATTCACTGATTCTTTAAAGATATATGGTGTGATCCTTAGATATAGCTTATCAGCAATCACGTCAGCCATTGTGGACATTGGACTTTTTGCAGTATTGACACATTTAGTTGGCGTTATACCTTTAGTCGCGACCGTACTTGCAAGACTAATATCAGGTGGCTTTAACTTTAAGGTCAATCAAAGTCTCGTTTTTGAATCTAAGGGAAAAGGAGCGCAGGAGCTGAGAAAATACACACTACTTTTCTTCACCCAGATGATGGTAAGTGCAAGCTTGGTACAGCTCATTACTATGCTAACTGGAACACCAGTTATAGCGAAGATACTGGTTGACAGCATGCTGTTTATAATGAGCTATTGGATTCAGAGAAGATTTATTTTTAATTGAGTTGGAGGTAAGTGATGCAAGGATGGATAAAGCGTCATATTTGGACAATTGGAACAACCGTTATTTTAATCATCAGTAGTACATTTGTACTTTTAGATACATTTGTACTTGAGCACGCTGTGGTGAAACTGGATTCAGGAACGAAAATCGCTAGCGATGTGCAGCAGGTGGTGGATACGACTGAGTCAGATCCATCGAGCTCAAATGAATCAAATGTGAGCAATTCCTCAGAAGCATTAAGCTACACAGAAGCTGTGAGCTCTGCTGTAGTTGATTCCTCCTCTTATCAGGATGAGCATCTATCCGTGGAAATAACCACCCATGATGAAAATGGCGTCGTCTACTATGTGGCGGACATTAAAACGGATACGCCAGAGCTTCTCAGAACGGCACTGGCAAATGATACCTATGGAAAAAACGTTACAGCGACAACCTCTAGTATCGCATCAGCACACGATGCCATATTGGCGATTAATGGCGATTACTATGGCTTTAGAGATTCAGGGTATGTGGTAAGAAATGGGGTTTTGCTCAGAAGCTCCGTGCTAAGTAGCACGACTGAAGATCTAATAATAGATAAGGATGGCAACCTAAGTATCGCCTACGAAGGCTCCTACGATCCTCAGGAGGCGATCGACAATGGGGCAGTGGATATTCTTTCTTTTGGACCAGCTTTAGTCATTGACGGAGAGGCAGTAGATAGAGTAACACAAAATGGTGAGAAGAATAATCCAAGAACTGCGATTGGGCAGATTGAAGAAGGTCACTACGTATTTGTTGTCGTGGATGGAAGAACCTCTCAAAGTACGGGTGTCACCCTAGATGCTTTAGCTCAAATCTGCTTAAATCTTGGCTGTAAAACAGCATACAATCTAGATGGTGGAGGGTCCTCTACACTTTATTTTAATGGGGTGGTCATTAATAATCCTACTGATGGTAGAAATAATGGCGAACGAAAAGTAAGTGACATCGTCTACTTTGGCTATTAGTAAGGAGGTATAGGTATATATGACTTATTTTGAAATTAAAACAAAAAGACAGGTCATCGGATTTTTAATCGTTGCAATAATGGTGTTTGTCATTGACCGCGTTTACAGTATTTTCTCACATGGCGTTGGCTCGCTAGCCATGTCGACTATGGTCGTATCGGTTTTAATATTAGGCGTAGCCGGATACAGACTGATGGGATTAACCCTTCACAAAAGATTTACAAAAAATAGTGTCAACCGATTTATTCAGCTTTATAATTCTGGAATTGCGACATTGGTTATCGGTCAGTTTTTAAAAGGCATTCTCGATATTGCTGGAACAGGTTCTCCGTATATTAAGTATTATTTCATCGCTTCAGGCATATTATTTTTACTTAGCTTTGTAACACTTTCAGCTAAAATCGAGGCTTGATGCATTTTATGGTTATCCCACTTTTTCTTAAGAGTTTCTTAATACTTTATAGGTAAACTGACCTTAGAAAATTTAAGGGGTGATCGTATGTTGCAAGTCAATAGAGTTACCAAAGTATACACAAATGGAAAAAAAGCAGTAGACACATTGGATCTGGATATTAAAAAAGGTGAGATTTTCGGATTTATCGGACCAAATGGTGCAGGAAAAACAACCACACTGAAAATGATTACAGGCATTATCGCACCAACAGAGGGCGATGTATTGATTAATGGTCATAGCATACTTAAGGATGCGGTCGGTGCAAAGCATCAGTTTACTTTTGTACCCGATCACCCTGAGATCTATGATGCAATAAAAGGCATTGAATATTTGAATTTTATAGCAGATATGTACGATGTCAATAAAGAAGAACGACGTCAAAGGATTGAAAAATACACTAAGATTTTTCAAATTGAAGATGCGCTTTCACAAACCGTCAATTCATACTCTCACGGTATGCGACAAAAGCTGATGATTTGTGGTGCATTGCTCCCCAATCCAAATGTGTTTATATTAGATGAACCACATGTAGGACTAGACCCACACTCCGCAAAGGTGCTCAAGGATTTGATGAAGGAGCATTGTGACAATGGTGGAACCGTTCTATTTTCCTCACATGTACTTGAAGTTGTTGAAAACCTCTGCGATCGTGTTGCGATTATCCACAAGGGTAAACTGATTGCACTTGGAACGCCAGAAGAAATCAAGCATGACAGAAGCGTTTCTCTGGAAGACATATTCTTGGAGATGACAAAAGATGAATAAACTTCTTTCGCTCACAAAAATACAAGTGAAGGACTTCATGAGTAAGTACTCGCAGCAGCTTAACATGAACAAAGCGCTTTCACGACTTTTGATTCTACTCCCCATATTTTTATATATACCAGTGTTTCAGATCGTTAAGTCATTTTATGACAGCTTCTCCGCGATAGGCATGCCAGAGCTGACATTGACCTATATTCACGTAGCAGTAAGCTTGATTGTTTTTATCACGGGTATTCCTTTGATCATTTCACTTTTCTTTTATTCAAAGGACTTGAGTCTACTAGCAACACTTCCTATAAAAGAAGATACCATTGTTTTTTCAAAGCTAGCGACCGTCTACGTCTACCTCTTTGGTATTTCAGCGCTACTTTTTGGTACTGGCGTCGGCTTTTATGGACTTGCTGATGGATTCAAACCAGTGGCGCTTTTACTAGGTATCTTAGCTGTAATCGTTACGCCTATTTTACCTATGATATTTGCGACACTTATCATTATTCCTTTTATGACAGTGATAGGTGGGCGTAAAAATCGAAACCTGATGATACTAGTTGGGAACCTTATCTTTATAGTGATAATTTTGGGTTTGCAGGTCTTAGTTACTCGTCTTCAGCTGGATCCTTCGAATATGCAAAAATTGCTGTCATCGAAGGATGGTGTAATGGCAATCGTGGGCAGCAAGTTTCCACCAAGCGTTTGGATGACGAAAATGGTGATGAAATCTTGGCTAGAGGGGCTATATTACCTCGGTCTCAATCTAGGCTTTGTGATCCTATTGAAATTTGCAGCAACCTCTCTTTACAAAGGCGCTATGAGTAAGTACAATCAACAAGCTTCAGCAACAAAGAAGGGTAATTTAAGAAATTATAGCTATAGAATGACATCTAAAAGAGTATTGCTTATTAAAAGACACATTGGCATTATCATTCACAATCCTACTTTCCTACTCAATACAGTTATGAACATGTTTGTACCGATTTTGCTATTTGTCATCTATACCTTTATGGGCATCATGGATTTGGATACCTTTAAAGATCCGATGCTGGCACCCTTTATGATCTACATCTATACCGGGATTGTGGGTGCACCAATTTTAATGGGTAGCCTATCGACGACGGCGATAACGAGAGAAGGGAAAACCTTCTGGGAAACAAGAGTATGGCCGATAAGTGCGAAAGAAAACCTTCAAACACGTATACTAACGACTATCGTATTGAGTCTTTCGTCGAGCTTAGTTCTCGCAATCATCGCAGGCATTCTGCTACCAGTTACGCTATCTGATATTATTTTAACAATGATTTGTGTCGTAATTGCAACATTTTGCTTTAGCACTTTAGACCTAATCATCAACATCGCAAGACCTTACCTCAATTGGTCAAATCCAACAGCTGCTGTTAAAAACAACTTAAATGTTATGCTGTCATTACTACCTAGAATGGCATTTGGCGTCGTTGGATTTGCACTTTTCAGACTAATGCCAGATGTGGGTGGAAGCATTATGATTGCAATGTTTAGCGTCATTTTCGCCATAGGTTTTATTGTGTCATATAGTCTTGTTTTTGGAAGATTAATTTCAAAGTTCAGCAATATGGACATTGAGTAAACAAGAAAAAATAATATGCAATCGAATAAAATTGCATCCCATTGAAAAAAAGTAGTTTGAAACTTCTTCAGTGGGATGTTTTATTTTTAAAACAAAAAAACACTAAAAACATATTAAAAATAATTTACAAAGAGAAAAAAAAGTGGTATCCTGTGATTGCGTTAACAAACTTGCCTGAACAATATAGGGTGATTCCCCATCACTCAGTCATATTGAGAGTGCGGCATAGCATTTATTTGCTATGCCTTTTTTATTGTCTGCGGCTTCGGCTTAGGGGCGAATTTAAAGGAAGTTGACAAATAAAAATAGGGGGTAGTTATGAGTTTTGATGTAAGAAGTTGGTTAATGGATCCATTTATTCTTATGTTCGTAGCCGTGGTTACCGGATTGTTATTCGGTAAAATCAAGTTTGGTAAATTTAGCTTTGGTACTTCAGGTGCACTCTTTACAGGTTTGCCACTTGGATGGGTAATGATGAATTATGCTAAGCAAATTGGCGAGGACGACAATGCTTACAAAGCAGCATCTGCACTAGTAAAAAATGGTGTAGTAAGTAGTAGTTTCTTCACTTTATTTTTGGTCTTATTCGTTGTAGCAGTTGGTTTATTAGCAGCTAAAGACATTAACGTCGTGTTGAAGAAGTATGGCGTTAAATTTATCATCATTGGATTTTTAATAACGTTTATTGGCGCTGCCGCTACTTACGGTATGGCATTGTTATCAGATGATTCAAATCCATACGAAGTATCAGGCGTTTATACAGGTGCATTAACAAGCTCGCCAGGGCTAGCAGCAGCAATTGAAACTGCAAAAAAACATGCAACTGCAGAAGTCGCTAGATTTGATGAAATGAATGCAGATGAAAAAGCTGGATTTGTAAAAGTATTAGATAAAGAGCTTGATCCTACAACTGTTACTTCATTAACTGATGAGCAGAAAGCACAATATATCAAAAATGCTGAAGCTGGAATCGGCGTTGGCCATGCTATTGGTTATCCATTTGGTGTTTTAATCGTTATTATCGCTATGAATTTCTTCCCTAAAATTTTCAGAATTGATGTCAATAAAGAAAAAGAAATATTTGCTAAGGAGATGGCAGAAGCAAGAGCTGGAAAAGTTGGAAAAGAAATTCCTGAAGTTAATTTTGATATGATTGCTTTTGTATTTGCATGTTTCTTTGGATATACCATTGGTCTTATCAACATCAATCTAGACTTTATCCACTTAGGAAATTTCAGTTTAGGTGCAACAGGTGGTGCGTTAATAGGATCACTTATCGTTGGTTATATTGGAAAAATTGGCTTTATTAATTTCAGAATGAATGGTAAAATTCTCGGCGTTATCAGAGAAATTTCACTTGTATTTTTCTTGGCTATCGTTGGCTTAAGATACGGATTTGCAGTAGTTGATGCTTTGGCAGGTCCTGGTGCTTATTTAGGCTTGGTATCATTAGTAGTTGGTATTATCGCTATGATGATCGGCTACATTGTTGGAAAATATGTATTCAAAATTAACTGGGTTATGCTATCAGGCGCAATCTGTGGTGGTATGACTTCTACACCTGGTCTTGGAGCGGCAGTTGAAGCAGCTGGCTCTGACGACCCTGCAGCAGGCTATGGAGCAACTTATCCGTTTGCATTGCTGGGAATGGTAATCTTTACAATTGTTCTACATTCTTTACCGATGTAATCAAATAAACGGATTGAATTAAAATACTAAAAGGTGTATATTAACTATGGTTGAGAAATTCAGCCATAGTTGCTTACACCTTTAACGACGTTGAGTTTCGTCGGTAATAGTATTTAGGAGGCTCTATGGAAACAAATCATATATTCCTTACAGGATATGCAAAATTGCCACAAGGCATCACAGCAAAAGAACTTTATGCAGTAATTGCAGTGGGCGTTGTGATAGATATTAAGACATCAGAAATAGTAGATGCAGATTGTACACTAGCTACAGCACTTGCTAAGAGCGTGGTAAAGAATCTTCTCGTTGGGTCAAAGCTCAATGATTTGGATAAAATAGAAAAAGGCTTCAAGAATCATTATTATGGAAGTGCAAGAAAAGCCATTCTATCTGCAATAAAAACATGTAACGAAAAGTACCGTCAAATTCTTGATGGTGCAGATGAAATTATCGAGGATTAATCTAAGCACTTCTGACTGTATGCTTTGAAAGTCGAGTACAGAAAAGTTTGTTTATAACTTAATATAAGTTAGAGGGTATCTAGCGATATTACTAACGGAGATAAACAGCCTTTATTTCCAACGACTAGTAATTCAAAAGCCAATTAGCCAATCTTTATGATGGTTATTTGGTTTTTTTTGTTATTAATAAGCAATTTTTTTCAAGAGCAATGCAATAAATAGTATCTTCGATTGGGAGGGTTTTATGAATACAGGTGAGAGAGAAAAGCGTTTGCGAAGCAGCGCGTTAGAAAAAAAAATAATGACTGCTGAAGCAGCAGCTAAGTTGATTAAAGATGGTGATGTTGTTGCTACAAGCGGATTTACGCCATCTGGTTATCCTAAGGCGGTTCCGCTGGCGCTTGCAGATCGTGCAAAAAATGGCGAAAAGATTGAAATAACACTAATTACTGGCGCTTCAGTTGGACCAGAGCTTGACGGTATATTAACTGAAGCAGGCGTCATAAAAAGAAGATTTCCCTACCAAACAGATAGTCGCATGAGAAATGCAATTAACGCGGGAACGGTTAAATATGCAGATATGCATTTAAGCCATGTACCGCAGTTCGTAGATTATGGCTTTTTCGGCGACGTGGATGTTGCAATTATTGAAGCAATCGCAATCAATCCTGATGGCGGTATCGTACCGTCTACCTCAGTTGGTGTATCGCCTCAAGCAATCAATAATGCAAAAAAGGTTATCGTAGAGATCAACTATTCTCAGCCTTTAGCACTTGAAGGCGTACATGATATCTACATGACAGAAAAACCACCTTTTAGAAAACCGATTCCGATCACAGCAAGTGGTGACCGTGTTGGAACAACTTTTATTCCATGTGATTTAGACAAAATCGTCGCAATCGTTGAAACAGATATTACAGATAAAGTAAGACCTCTTGGTGAAATAGATGCCGATTCTAAAAAAATCTCTAATCATATCATCAAATTCTTTGAAGCAGAAGTAGCTGCTGGTAGATTACCAGAAAATCTATTACCACTCCAATCAGGGGTTGGATCAGTTGCGAATGCAGTTATGGCTGGGTTAGTAGAATCAAACTTTACAAACCTAACCTGCTATACAGAGGTAATTCAGGATTGCATGTTTGACCTTATCGATGCTGGTAAAGTAACCGTTGCGTCAGGCACGTCGTTCACACCTTCTGAGCAAGGACAGATTAGACTTTACGATAACATCGACCACTACACAAAGCACTGTGTATTAAGACCAATGGAAATCAGTAACCACCCTGAAGTAGCAAGAAGACTTGGTGTTTTATCGATGAATACAGCAATTGAAATTGACATTTATGGCCATGTTAATTCTACTAATATTATGGGCTCTAGAATGATGAATGGTATTGGCGGGTCTGGTGATTTTACTAGAAATGCTTATATTTCAATCTTTACAACTGTTTCAACCGCTAAAAACGGCGATATTTCATCTATCGTACCTATGGTATCTCACGTCGATCATACAGAGCATGATGTTCAAGTTGTCGTTACTGAATTAGGTCTTGCAGATTTAAGAGGGCTATCACCACGTGAGCGCGCTAGAGCAATTATCGAAAACTGTGCGCATCCAGATTATAAAGCTAGACTTTTAGATTATCTTGAAAGAGCGGAAGCATTACCTACGAAGCACGAGAGTCATTTAGTTGACGAAGCACTTTCATGGCATTCAAAATTCTTAAAAACAGGTTCAATGAAATAGAGAAAATTTATAATTATGCGGCCAATAACAAGGAGGGTTACAATGTTTGATCAAAAACAAGTAATGGTGATCAAAGAAGCAGTTGATAAACAAACTGCGAAAGTGGAAGAAAGCTTGGTAAAAAGACCAGAGCGTAAAAAAGAATTCACAACAGGTTCAGGCGCACCAGTCAACAGATACTACACACCAGTAGATATCGCAGATATCGATTATATGAACGATATCGGCTTACCAGGACAATATCCATTTACACGCGGTGTACAACCGACGATGTACCGTGGACAATTCTGGACGATGAGAATGTACGCAGGCTTTGCAACAGCAGAAGAGTCAAATAAGCGTTACAAGTTCTTAGTTGAGCAAGGATCTAGCGGATTATCAGTAGCGTTCGACTTACCAACCCAAATCGGATATGACTCAGATCATCCACTTTCAGAAGGTGAAGTAGGAAAAGTAGGCGTTGCCATCGACTCACTAGCAGATATGGAAATCCTATTTGACGGGATTCCACTCGATAAAGTAAGTACATCTATGACGATCAATGCACCAGCATCTGTTTTACTTGCAATGTACATCGCAGTAGCAGAAAAACAAGGTGTGTCATCAGAAAAATTAAGAGGAACGATCCAAAACGATATCTTAAAAGAGTACATCGCAAGAGGCACGTACATCTTCCCAACAGAGCCATCAATGCGTTTGATTACAGACATCTTTGAATTCTGTTCAAAAGATGTACCGCTATGGAATACGATCTCAATCTCAGGCTACCACATTAGAGAAGCGGGCTCAACTGCAGCACAAGAAGTGGGCTTCACACTAGCAGATGGTATCGCATACGTAGAAGCAGCAGTAAAAGCAGGCTTAAACGTAGATGACTTTGCACCGAGATTATCGTTCTTCTTCAACGCACATAACGACTTATTAGAAGAAGTATCAAAAT